>Ga0209401_1000042_pt1 | contig 91778 bp, 119 predicted proteins | sample M_140807_MF_Meta_FD_187318 | JGI IMG/M metagenome (GOLD analysis project Ga0209401, IMG submission 187318) | Freshwater microbial communities from Lake Montjoie, Canada to study carbon cycling - M_140807_MF_MetaG (SPAdes) (version 2) | ecosystem: Environmental > Aquatic > Freshwater > Lake...
ATGTGATATTAATTGCAACACTGTTTGCAGTAACAATAGAATTAGATAAAGCAGTTGTACCATATACAACAATATTGCCAGAATAAATATCAAATGTACTTATAGTATTACCTAAAAATTTGCCGTTTGATGTAGGAGTAGTATTTGCATCAACAGTTATATTACCATTAACAACAAGTGTTTGTCTGACAATAACATGGGCATTAACAGTTGTGTTCGCCTGGAATAGCGAATCACCACCTGTTACTAAAAGTCCGTTATCTATCTTAAAATTAGTATTTGCCATGTTGACCCTACTTGATTAGATGTGCTATAACTTTTACTGCTGAGTTGGCCACAGTTTGTACAAGATATAGATTGACATTAGCAGTATCAGTATTTGCTATAAATGTTCCTAGTGGAGATGCAGCACCATTTGAAGCAACCGTACCATACACTGTTAAATATGCATTACTTGCTGCATCATGTGCAAGTACAAGTTCAGACAATTGGGTCTGACCTTTCTTTACCTGGACTTCGAACTTGCCAGATGAATATATTGCTTTGGGGAACGCATAAACTAAAACAGCACCAATAGTACTTCCAATATCTGCATTAGCAGATACATCAACAATATAATCAGATTTAAATGTTGTAATACCGCCCACGCTTAGTGTATTAGATAATGATGTTGTACCGGTTACACTAAGCGTATTAGATAATGATGTTGCACCATTTGCACTAAGGGTGCTTAGAACATTTGCAAAACCTGTTACAGTCAATGTATTAGATAATGATGTTGCATTAGTAACACTAAGCGTATTAGATAATGATGTTGCACCAGTTACAGTCAATGTATTAGATAATGATGTTGCACCAGTTACAGTCAATGTATTAGATAATGATGTTGCACCAGTTACAGTCAATGTATTAGATAATGATGTTGCACCACCCACGCTTAATGTATTAGATAATGATGTTGTATTAGTAACACTAAGCGTATTAGATAATGATGCTGCACCAGTTACTGCCAATGTATTAGATAATGATGTTGCGCCAGTAACAGCAAGCGTACTCTGAACATTTGCAAAGCCTGTTACAGTTAGTGTGTTAGCTAATGTTGCTGCACCACCTACACTTAGTGTATTAGATAATGATGTATTACCAGTAACACTTAGTGTATTAGACAAGGCAACATTTGAACTTACTGTAAATGCACCAGTAACATTCAAATAGTTTATTGCGGTAATACCAATATTAGCAGAACCGGTAATAGTATTATTACCATATGCAATAGATGCAGCCGAGTTGCCTACAAACAATGTTGTGGAGTTAGCATAGACATTAGCTCCAACCGACATGACAGACTGATTTGCTGTAAAGATGCCTGTTACAAAACCGGCTGTTGTAACATTAGCAGTTACCGTAGAATTAGCAGCCTGGACAAGTGTCTGTGAAGTTGTAGTATTTGCAGTAGAGTTGCCAAAACTAGCAGTTGATATACCAAGTGTTGTATTATGTGAAGCATTAGCAATTGTTGTTGTAGTCTGTGTAGCAATAGTATTGATTGTAGCATTACCAATATACAAAGCCGTAGAGTTGGCAATAACATTGGCACCAACAGAAACAGCAATTGTGTTGCCAGTAAAGATACCAGTCTTAAAACTGATCGGATCGATATTAGCCGAAGATGTACTATTAGCAATCTTCAAGATAGTAGAATTTGCAATAGCATTAATTGTGCTATTGCCAATCTCTAACTTTGTCAATGTCAATGTAGCAGAATGTGTACTGTTCTGAAGAACAGTCGATGTCTGTGTATGAACAGCATTAATCGTAGCATTGCCAACATATACCGACGTTGAATTGGCAATAACATTGGCACCAATTGATGCAGCAGTTGTATTACCAGTAAAGATGCCAGTGGTAAACGCCGTTGGTGTAATGTTTGCAGTCGATGTACTATTTGCAATTTGAATTAGCGTAGGACTAATATTTGTGTTTACAATTGATGAAGACTGTGTTATAATAGCTATGCTGTTGACGAAACTGTTAGCAGTTCCTTGGCCAAGGTAAACACCGACTGGATTGACAAAGCTGTTCGACGTGCTATTACCAGCCAGAACCTTGATCCCAGCATCTGCAGCAACATATGCTGTGGCATTCGTAGTGATTACAAGGTTAGCAGACAAACCATTGACGTTACCACCACGAAGTGCATTAGTAACAATAATGTTGTTTGATCCGAATGTACCCCATAATTGCGCAGTACGGCTTATGACTGAGTTTCCAGTATTAGCAACGGTTGTGTTTGCGGTAACAATTTCTGTCGACAATGCATTTAGTAGCTCATTTGTCTTGAGCAACCACAGTTCAAAACTGTCAGTGATGATATCAACGTTGGCTACTTGTCTAGACATTAATTATTCCTGTGTACTAACTGTAGTAAAAGTGTTTTGATATCGCGAAGATCGTTCTCTACTTCATCAATTCTTTTGCAAAGATTATTATTTTTCTTACTAGATTCACGAGCCGCTAAGAACTTTTTGTATTCTTCTTCATTGTTGTTTATGATAACACCTGTATCAGTATCTTTAACATAACCATGATGATTTGTTTCGACTAACATTATGAAGAAACTCCAATAACCTGGATTTGTTCTACCTTTGGTATAACAAATGTTGTTTCTGAAAGAAGAACAATTTTAATCTGCATTGTATTATATGTATCAAACTCTGTATAAGATGATGTAATATATCTGGCAACATTTTCATTTGCAATATTATTCCATGCAGTATTCTTATACTTAAGTTTATCAATACCAACACCACCAATAATATTTGCATTAGTGATGGTTTTAAATAAAGTAATTGTGCTACTGGTAACTGTTGAAACAGGAAACACTTCATGGTTTTCAGAAGTAAGAGCACTATAAACTTTAATTAAATCTCCAGTAGAAATATTTGATGATTGATCTACTGTAGTAGTAATTGTATTACTACCAGATGACGTTATAAACGATCCAGACAAACTTATATCAACCTCAGGATATTGTGGCAATCCATAAGTATATTCCCAAATATCTTTAGGATCATCAGTACTAAAACGATCAATATTATTTTTAAGTTCTAGTGGTGACCATGCTTTATCATCAAAAGTTTGTTTATCAGCAGAGTTGTGTAACTTTGCATAAACTTTAATCTGTGCACCAGCTGGCCGATATCCTGAAAGATAAACTGCTAAATCTTGAGCATACTTTCCTTCACCAAAAGAAATTTTCTTAGAAATATATTTAGATATTGCTAAACCATTACGATCTACTTCAGTATCATAATTTGTAATAGTACCTCTAGTGGCAGTAATAGTATTATTAATATCATTCTGATAGAAGAAAAAGTCTAATTCTCCTGTATTAATATATGGTACAGAGAATCGATTTGTTTCTGATATTGATACATTAAATGTAACGTTAGCAACTGCAGACTTTCTATATGTTCCATACAAGTTAACTGCATCAACTTCTAAAGATCTTGAAAGAATATAAGATTCGCGGGGAGCATTATTAAACTTCAACAATTCTAAATTGGTTGTTGTTGTAGGCATTGCATTAGACGAATTTGCAACATTATAATTTATTGTATAATTAGAAGTCGAAGGGTTTCCAATTAAAAATGTTGGTTTAAAATTATCAACTCTAAACCTATCAATAGACGTAACATTTGCAGAGGATCCAGATCTTACACCAATAATTCTTGTACCTGCAACAAACTTTACAGAACTATTAGCAGACGAATCCACGAGTATTACTTTATTTTTGCTATAGTCAGTAAAATAAACTGTACCGACTGGAGGTGCCTTGAATCCAATACCTGTTGCACTAAAATTAGGATACTTATCGACAGTTATTGATGTTGCATTAGCAACATTGGTAATAGTTAGAATATCTTTATTAGCACCACTGACTAATACAATTTTATTACCGAGTCCATAACTAGTAAAACTTGTTCCAGATCCGGTAATAATATTATTTGATGTTGTAAATGTTACTGTACCAGTTGCATTAGCAACATTTTGATACACCCATTCGCCACCAGTAAAAGTACCAGAGATGGATCCATCTGTAGTAAAAAATTCATAATCTTTATTAACAAGCGGAATGGTCACATTATTAGAAATAAACTGTGCAACTTTAACTTTAAACTTAAGATCTTTATAACTGAACTTAGTAAACTTATTTGAATTTGTAGCCTTATAAAGGAAACCATCAAATTTAGATTGAGAACCAGCCGATGCTTTATTAGTTACACCACCAGCTCCAATTAGAGCATCCCCTTGCACATTTGTCCAAATATCATAAGCGGGATCGTTATACTTGACAACGATACCATAATAACGACCGGTTTTAAGAACAACTGGATTGGAAAAACCAACTACAGTAGCAGTCTGTGCATCATTACTAATATTAACAGAATCGTATCCAATAGCTTTTATTGAATTTAAAATAGTCGTGTTCGGATCTGGATCTCCATTTTCTACTGTACAAATCCAGACATTAATTCCAGGCTTTGAAGTACCACTGACATTAGAATTCTGTGCTGGTTTAGTCTTAAAAAATAGATCTACAGATGTCAGCATGATTTCAGCTGAATTTGCAACTATTTCTGGATCTACATAAAATGTTTGGATATAGTCAAAATTAGACATTAATTCCTCGTGTTCTTTTATTTATTTATATTCACAAAATCAAGGAAGTTGTATACGACCGCCGTTAATATTGCGATAGTTGATAATAGTTGTATTCTTCTTATCAACTGCATCATTTACAGTCTGCGATGTGAATGTTTCATTTGTTTGTGATGTTGATGGCTTTGCAGTAGTTGTCGATGCCATTGTAGCAGTTTGACTGGTATTAAGACCAGACGCATTATTGTAATCATATGCAATATCTGTATAATACTTAAGTGTAATTGCGCCAGTTGTCTTCGAATTGCCATCGTACGATTCTACACTAAAGATCTTATTACCAGCTGTAGCTGCGGCAAGTTTGTTTTTTTGTTGTAAATCACTTGTAGCTTCATCAATTCCTGCATCATAGTAGAAGTCAAAGTTTAGAGTACCATTTGTATCTGACAAAAGACCGCTTGTGTTGGTTGTTGATGTTCTTAACTGCGAACATTTTGACGTTTTGTCTTCATTATCGAACACAAACTTATGATACGTGTTTGGTTTCAGACCTGTGATAGAGATAGTAAATTTTTGTGCATCTGAGATATATATTTTACTGCGCACAGGACCGCCGTTTGGTGAATCAGTATACTCTGAAGAAAGCATAATTGTGAAATCGGCCGGACTGATATCATGAACAACACCATCATATTCAAACTTTGCAATATTTGGAGTTGTCTTAGTTTCTGTTGTTACAGAATCTGATGGATAGAATAATTTAAACTCAAATAGGCCACGTTTTCCTTGGCCACCAAACAAACCACCATGATGTCCACCTTTATATACACGAATCTTATAATATATACCATCAATTGGGTTATGTGTCCATGACATTTTAAACTGATCTTCAAGGAATCCACCAACTGGGCCAAATGAAATTCTTTCCAATGTGCCAGTGTGTTCAATTGGTCTTGAACCATTCAGACTTGATAGACTCTTTGCAGTAATATCTGTTGCAGTAATTGCAAGAGCTGATGCAGATGTATATGTTGACACATATTCGCCACCTGATGTTGTTGTCTGGAATACTTCAACTGCTATATAATTATCACGGCTGTTAAGATAAAATTCTACTGGGCCCGTTAAAGAACTAAATGTATAGTAAAAATCTTCATACACACTACCATCATCATTATTTGAGGTGCTACGTTGTGATTGCAGTACAATAGCTGTTTGTTGTGAAACTGTTGATACTGTAACTGTTCCTCCATCGGCCGCTCCATTCGTTGCATCATTTTGCGAAATAATTGTAAACTCATTAAATGGGAGCGTTACAATACCGGTTGAAAAATCATCTGGGCGGAACTCAAGATTTAGTTCAGTTAAACGTGGATAAAGTTGATCATCTCTGATTGTAGCATAAAATTCCGGGTTGGCAGTGTCAGCATAATTATAATCTGTAAATGGATCAACAAAAAATCCAAAGCGGAAACGGTCAATCGTTGCATCAACCGATGAAGGAATATAACGTGATTTAGCAAGAGTTTCTGCTAGAGTGAACGATACATAATATTCAAGATTATGGATTCTTCTTTCTAAAGAAGCAATATCGGCCATCTTGTATGCTTTGATTTGAATACGAGAGCGATCTTCAACATTAAGTTGAGATGTTACAGTATAGTTCTTGATTCTAGGACCATATGTCTCGTTTGTAACCTTTGTATCAATAATTTTAGCCATATCATTCGAAAGGGCCTGTGGCAATGAAGGATATGCGGGAATAGTAAGAATCTGAAGTGTTAGACTGTTCTTAGGTTCTGGTGGAATATCGTTTAAGAATCCATCTTTACCACTACGTACAATAAATTCAGCATTATTGTCAATAACAATACGATCAGAACGTCCAAGATAATATTCAATATTGGCTGTCAAATCAGTATCTGGTGCTGGGAAATACTTTTCAGAAGATGTAAATCTATTAGCAGATGTAGGTTCACTTGGATTAATAATAGACGCTGCATTAGCACCAGCAGCAACAGTATAAATGTTTGTAATTAAACCAATTGTATTTGCCGAGCGTGGACGGAAATCATATTGATCACGAAGATCATAGTACACACCACTTGTTCCTAGAATCTCCGGAATCTCCATGGTATGAACATTTGATTGTGCAGAAAGAGTATCAAAATTTAAACTATCATCAATACTATAAGAACTAATAGTCTTTACACCTGTATCACCACCAGTAAATACATCATATTGTACAAGAAGAACAGTATCATTGCTAAGTGCAGTTGCCCGTGATTTTATATATAGATAAGAAGTATCTAGATAATCTTCTTTTTGATTTGTATCAATGTAAAAATCATTTGTTATATCTGAAACGCCATAGGTATTACCAGTAAAGAAAATTGGTTGACCTGTAAGGCTGTGGTTTTCTGATGTTGACGTTGCGGTTAGTGTAAGATTTGAACCACCACGAGCGGACGCAAGCGCCATCCCAGATGCATTAGCAAATACTGCATAATATGTTGTTCCATTTGCTAGCCCAGTAATTCCTGTAGTCATACCGGTATTAGAATAAACTACCGCATCGCCATTAGCATATACGTTGTTAGCAAGACTAATAAATGCTGCAGATGTACCAGAGTTAAGAACTCCAGTATTTGCATTGAAAGTCTTAGTTACAGAAGCACCATTTGCTGAGTATACTTTTCTTAGACGGAAAGCATCTGATAGACCAAGCGCCCATGGTCCACGAACACCGCCTGCATTATTTGAACATATAGCTCGTGTATAAACAGAACGTGTTGCTGTTTTACTAGAAGAGCTTACACCAGATCTGGTTGCATTATATGTAACCATAACGTTAGCACTAGATGATATATTAGCAGTGTTTGAAATATTGGTTCCAAGATAAATCGTCATTTGTCTGGTATTTGACGTATTTACGTTTGCCCAACGAGTCGCTTTACTTGTCAGTGAAATTGGAACGTTCTTAGGGAAGTATAATGTAGCACTACCACCTGTATATGTTTGACCAGGTCCGGCTGTGAGAACCATTGTAGTATTACTGGTTACCTGGGCAACCTGTCTGATTACAACAGTTCCATTTGTTGCATTAGCAAATCGGACAAAGTCGCCTGCACTGAACGTAGCAAACAAATTAGCACCAGCTCCTGATGCCAAGACATTAACATTTGATGTACCACCAGCACCAATTGAAACTGTTCCAGTTGTAGGTGTTGATGACTGATAATCAGTTTTAGGAACAACAAGCAGATCTTTCTTAGCAGATGTACTTAAGGCTCCGGTATATGGGAAGGTAATACCCGCATCTAAATTTAGATCAATATAACCAGAGGTGTTAGCAATTTCACCTTCATCGGTTGTTCTATATGTGTATGTAATATTTGATACAGACTTCATTGCAGGAACAGAATTGTAAAGTAGTGAACTGCCAGCAGAGTCTTCTAGAATTGCTGTACTAGATGGGCTGAGTACAACATCAGCAATACCATCATTTGTTCCATCATAGAAAATACTATTTACTAAACCAAAGTTCTTGCCGCTATTCATAACAATATCAAATAGATATAGTCTGTAAATAGCATTTGGAGTACCTGGTTCGCCAGTCTCTAGAGTCATTGAACGAATGCGCGCTTCGCCAATTTTTGTACCCGGAGAAGAAATAGCAGCACCTGTTGGTGCAGATGTTGTGATATATGTTGCAGCACTCGAGTGCAATTCAACTATACTGCCACTTTTAAATCCAAAGTTTCCAGCAAGTTCTTTAACACGAACATAACTGCCAATACCCAAACGAATCTTGGCACTTGGATTTTTAGCAGTTGTAATGCCCTTTGCAACATTCGCTCTATATTGATTTGTCTCTACAAGATATCCATTGATATATGCTTTACCAGGATCAATATTAATTTTAAATACTGATGCTGTATCAGAAAATGTTGTAGAATCGCGAGTTGAAACAATAAATTGATCTAAAACATAGTTACCAGATTGTTCATATGTTCTCTTGGCCATTTCATCGCCAATTATATTATAAACGGTACTCTGAGTTTGCTTATAAGGACGGCCGTCAGCAAATTCGATAATAGGAAGAAAGTCTGAATTTGCATCAGCAACATCTTTATCAAGGACTATAAGCTGTGGAGTTAGTTTAAGACGGTCTGCCCCAGGTGCTGCATAGTTATATGTTCCAGTTGCATTATCAAGAAGAGATGTATCTTCATTACTATCAATAATATCTTCTTCAGTATAGAAACCAACCGATTTATTAAAATCAGTATTTGAATATTTGTTAACAATTACAAGTTGAGGAGAAACTCTTGAGAAGAATCCCTTCTGATAAATGGTTCCTTCATCAACAGTGACACCGTAACCAGTACCAATTGGAGTAAGTAGTGTATTAGCAACTGAAATTGTTGCCTTATAGTTAAGAGCAGTAACATCTAAAACGCCAATTTCAGCACTAGTGAAAGTAGATGTGGATTGCTTCATAACTGTTACATGTGGTGGAATATAATATCCAGCGCCTTGAGCTGTAACCGAAATTGATGCTACCTTACCAAGACTATCTGTTACAAGAGATCCAGCTACTCCTGTGCCAATAACTGCAACAACATTTGCTACATTAGCAGTTGTTGTGTTAAGAATTGAATCTCCAGTGGAAATACGCCATTTAATTGTGTTAGCTGTTAAAAGATCAGTAGCTAATGGTTTTACTTTAAGAATAAGAACTTGATTATTTGTAGCAACATCTGTTGAGATAATTTCTAGATTAGCTACGCCATTTTGAATAATTTGCCCGGCTACAAAAGCGGATCCTGGGAATGTATTACCACCAGACGAGTTCTGGACAGCAAGAGCCGATACGAATACAACGGCATCATTATTACTAAATAAAGATGATCCATTGTTAACGCGTGTTTTAAAAATTGGATATTCAGAACTAAATACAGTAAGCGTCTCACTAGCCGCAAATGTTGACGTATTAGAATCTGTTCCAGATGAGTTGTACTTAATATAAAGTGTATTAAGATTTGGAGAACGCGATTCGAATCCTGCTACAGTCTTAACGATATACCCGGTTAGATTTGAACTATTGCGGATAGATAAACCTTCATACGCAGTTACAGATAACTGTGTACCATCTGTTTCAATATCTTTAATTTTTACATAAGGAAGAACTGGATGGCGAATAATGTTACAACCTTCAATGATTGTACCGCGCTTAAAAATGTTATCGCCAAACTTTTCAATCTGACTCTGTAAAATTGTCTGGAGTTGATTAAGTTCACGTGCCTGTACGGCTACACCAGGTTTAAAAAGAACGCGATAAAAGTTCTTATCCGGATCGTAGTCATCGTAGTATGGAAATACGTTTAGGTCTGTTTGCAGAGCCATTTAATTAAAACTCCAAAATAATTTTTATAATTTCTGATTTGTTACCGGCCCTAGTAATAGGATCTAGATTTTCTAAATATAGAACCTGGCCGCTGCCAACAACAAAGTCTCCAGGGTATTTATTATTTAAATTTTGTAATGTCGAGTTAACAGAAGTTACTCCTGTAATCGGCCTTACACCAGTAGGATCTAAGTTATATATGCTAAATTTGTTGCTGATATACATGATATCATCATCACTACCCGCGCCAAGCTCAATATGATGGAATGCACCACGTGCCTGTGCATAGGAAATTAATCCAACTTGTTCAACAACTTCATCATCAATAAAGCTTGCACTGCCTGTTGGAAAGTTTCCAACTAATCTAGTTAGTTGAACTGCTGTTGTAAATGCACCAGCTGCTTTATCATTTACTTGAAGTCCAGATGTTTCAATAACGCTTGTCACATTAGATGATAAACCAATAATACGTGATTCTTGTGAAAATACACCAGCAACATTAGAAAGTGTGATTTGTCCAGTACTAACCGATGTTACTTTTCCTGACGCTTGTAATACAAGAGCTGAAATATCACAATTATCTGATGTAAACAATGAATTAGTAGACGCGGTAATTTGATAGTCATAGGGAACACCGCTTACTGTAGAAAGATAATTGTTACTTCCTTTTGTTACAAGAACATAGTCGCCGGTAGAGAAACTGTCTTTAAATGTCGGTGTCTGCGGATTAGCAAATGAAGCTAAAATCTGTGCACCACTTCCTGATGTAACAGCATTAATTTGTAATGTTGGAAGACTTGTATAATTATTACCTTGATTGGTTACTGTTATTGCTGTAATTACATTTGCTGCTACGGTAGCAGTAGCAGCAAAACCAGATCCGCCTGTTCCTGCATTATTAGAATATACACTCACGTCAGAAGAATTGGCATAATTCGAACCACCATTAGCAATTGCTACGGTTGTTGATACGCGGCCTTGATCGGTTTTCTTGATTGTAGTGCTATTAGTAGTAACACTTACATTACCATGAAGTTTAAACTGGTTAAATTGACGTACAGTTTCGCCGATTTGGAAGGCTCCTCCAACAGTACTAGAGGTTCTAAGAATAAGATCAACATTGGTATATAGTGGATTCTTAATAAGTCCTACCTGTCTGAAATCATTCTGCGTAGGAATTGTAGCACCTTCACTGTTTATAAACTTGGTACTAATACAAACTCTTTTCGCACCAAATTCTGATATTGGATCGGAACCATGCCCGCCTGGCGGCGAAATTATTGGTTGAAGTGTTGCAGCTTGGAATGTAGGTACACCAGATACAGAAACAGGCAAATCAATGAATGCACTATTAATTGTTATTGGAACGGTATTTGGTGTTTGACCAGCATATGCCTCACCATAACGATATCCTACACCGGTTGAAAGCATTTCAACTTCAACTATACCATTTGAAGAATTGCTATCAATAATAGCCATCGCTTCAGCTGTAGTAGTTTCAGTACCATCGCCCCATAAATATATGTACGGATATACTTCATATGTGTCACCTGCCGCAGGTACAGTTGCAAATGGCGAATCTAATACAAATGTCTTTGGGCCGCCGACACCAATATAATCTACAATCCGACGGTATTGGTTTGCTGCACCTACTGAAGAATTTACGATTCTAATTACACATCCTATATAGTAATTATCTTCGGCCACCGCGGTATCTGGAGCACCATAATATGTATTAACACCCTGTACACTTAAATCAGTTGTTCTAAATGTACCAGATGAAATGTAATTATCATAACCCTTACCAGTAGTAACAATATCAATTACTTCAATTGATCCTGGAACAGCAGATGTTTGAACGGTCGTATTTGCAATAACAGGAATATAACTTCTGGTAGAAAACTTTTCATACTGTGTTTTAGTAATACTATACATGTATTTCCAGATATAACCATCACCTGTTTTAATATGATTTAAACTTTTAGTACTTGGAGCAACAGTAGAATTGATTAATACACTAGAGTTACTATTATTAAATAAACACTTATAAACATTATATTCTGTACTATCATCTACGACAGTATAGAAATTGTTATCATACAAATTACCATCTGTATGATTATATTTGTAATAAAAAGTATTTGCAGTCCAAAGATACTTAGGAATAACATGCATGACATCGCTAGATGAAACTCTCTTGGCAAAAATCATATTATCATAGACATCAAGATTTGTAGACTTAAGACTATCAGTAGGTGTTGTCAGATTAGCATCACTGCCAGGATATGGAGTATGTTTTCCGGCAAAAATAAAATAATCGTTGTTTGCAAAAGAATCAACAAAAGATCCTGCACTTTCAACATTAAAATTAGTTGTCACAAGTTTTTGAGTGATTGACATTTATTCCTCAACTGTCTTTGTCAAATAGTGCCCTGATGTTGCCGGTACACTGTGTGTTACATTTGCTGTTATATTTATAGGACTTCCAGTAGCTGATGTGGATAATTGTACTGTTGATGCTGTTGTTCCCACAATATAATAATTTGTATTATTAGAAAGGCCTTGCACAACAGTGTTACCATTATCAGTATAATATCTTACCAGATCACCATTTGCAAATGGGTTAAGTGTGCCAGTATCAATTGTTTCATTAACAGAACTAACATCAGTAATATCTGAGTTGAATTGAATTTCTTGCGCCGTAGAAATTTCTGACAGAGAAACTGGTAGCGAGGATTCTTCTACAATCAATGCTGAACCAAAAAACTTAGTACCAGCAGTGTGCATAACTTTCTTAAACATATCAGCATAACGATCTACAGATATCTTTGAGAAAATTTCATATGAATATTCTTGATAATAATCACCATCGTGGATGTACATATCTTCTGATAAAAATCCTTTCGAACTCTTATAGTAACCTTTGCCTATTCCATTGCCATCATGTACAATTTTAATACTGCCAGATCTTTCACCATCTTCTGATGTATATTGTACAATATCACCATTTGAATATCCAACACCGGAGTCTATAACTTGCAATGAAGTAATCTGACCGGTTGCTGTAATAACATTTGCTTCAATAGAAGCATTCAAACCAATTGGATAAATTACATCAGAATCTTCAACTGCACTAGTTACATTTGCTGAGACACCCGAAAAATCGCCTTTTAAACTAGAACCATTAACAAAAGTATTTTCAAATGTAAGTCTCTTAACACGTACTACAGATGTATTTGCAGACTTTACAATTCCTTTTGCAGTTGATGTAATCTGATAGAGAGCAAAACTCTGTACATTTCCGGTGACATATGGATTTGAATATGAGTTAAGAACATTAGCTGTAATAACACCAGTATTACCAGATATTCTTACGTAGTTATTTGATCCAATTGTATAAATTGATTGCACTGTAACATTGACAACAGGTGAACTATTAATATACAATGCATCACCTGGTAAAAATCCAGGAACTGTTGAAAATGTATGAGTTTCAATAGTTCCTGCAGCAGTAATATTTACATTAGCACCACCGCGTGTGGTTGCAACCTGGAATCCTATAGTATTAGCATTCACAATATAATATGCAGTGTTGTTTGCTAATCCAGAAATTGCTGTATTTGATGTTGGTACTCTATATAGAACACGTTGATTATTTGCAAATTCGTTTGCATACTTAACAATATTGTGCCCGTTATAATTGGCATTATAGTATCTTAAATAGTGGTTAGCATCACCAGGATTTAGTGCTGTAATATCTACATTTGCACCACCAGATGTTAATGAAAGAGCAAGACCACTTGTGTTTGCATAACGCACATAGTATAGTGAGTTATTAGACAGACCAGTAACAGCCGTGCTGGTTGTAAGATATCTTACCTGATCTCCGTTTGCCAAATACGTATTAGCATTTGTAATACTAATAAAGTCGATTGATGTATTTACCGATGTATTTGAGTTAAATGATACAACATTAGAGGACTGTGTGATATTAAGGTTTGCACCACCGGCACTAGACGAAAGAGTAATACCATCAGAACTTGAGTATGCAACATAATAAAAAGCATTATTAGATAGACCAGTCAGTGCAGTATTGCCGGCATTTGTATAATAACGAACATATGTATTTGATGGATAATAAAACGATGCATTTGAAAGTGCAATAAAATCAGTATTTGAATTTACATCATCTGACGTATTGAATGTAACAGAGTTTGATGTATAAAGAATAAAGTCATTACTGTTTTGAATTTCGTCTTTAGTATTTACACTAATAATGTTTTCATTAAATGTATTACTGTATGCACCATTATCAACCTTAAGATCATAGTATACTAGATTTGCAAGAGTCTGATTTACTTTCTCACCAACTGCATATATGCCCGTTGCATTATTGATATTAATAATAAAGTCTTTACGGCCAAATGCTGAAATGTATGGTTGATAAGCAAGAACATACGGATCAATATTATAATCTGAGCCAGGATCGATGCCTGATAAAGATCCTATAGATCCAATAGTAAATTGACCAAATGACAAACAAGAGTATATATCATCTTTGGCATCCCCTTGAGCATTTTTAGGGAATCCATATGCCGCTGCAGTAATAGGCAATGCCATATATGCTTGATTGGCTTGTGATATTGTAATGTAAGGTGTTGTAGCATTAATTGCTGTGTTAGTTGTGTCAGTGCCGTATTTAATAACATTGCTATTAGCATACACCGTAGTACTTACTGTTCCACCAGTATTGGCAAATATATTATGATTGTCTTTAGTGCGAATTACACCTGCTGCAGTTTCAAATACAGTACCATGAACTAACTTATATAGATAGTGTCCAGTTTCATTTACTTTATTATTAGCAAATGTAGTATAGTTTGATGTATTAATCTGTGTAGTTTTTGTAGATGGATATGCCAGAATTACACCGGTTGTATTAGCATCAGAAATATAGTAATAGTTGCTATTAGCTAGACCATTGAGCGCTGTATTACCACCGTTAACATCATACTTGACAATATCACCGATTGTAAATTTAGAGTTAGCGGTTGGAATTGTAATAAAACCTGATATAGCATTTACTGAACTGCTTGCATTAAATGCAATCTTATTGACAGTTTGGTATACTCTATCACCAATAGCAAATCCAGTACTTGATGCAACAGTAAGAGTTACACGATCATAATTAATAGTTGCATTGCCATTTGCAGCAAGAAGATCGGTACCAATAAAGATAGTTTCAGTGTCACCAAGTGTTCCTACATTAAACTGTGCGCCTGAACCAAAACTTGTAGAAACTGGAATTGCAGATGTATTAGTTACTTGTGTAAAAATTCTACTATATTGAGACGGAGTATAATCCCCACCAGATACATTAGATGAGTATGTAATAGTAGTTGCAAATGATGTGTTTGCGTCTGTATAAAATTTTTCAGTGTCAGTAAAGTATCCACTAATAGGAACAAATGTAAGATTGCCAGTTGATGTACCAGAATCATGTGATACTGTCAGTAGAAGACCTTCTGCTATTTTTTGACCGGCAGAATTATAGCGATAAATGCGACTACTTTCAGGTAGCAGATTATTATTTGCACCTGAGTATTTTAGTGTATTAACAGATTTTCTAATCTCATATACACCAACTGTCAAATCGACTTGTGAAACATTTGCAGAGATAGAAGAGTTATCTAATACTTCAAGTCTTTGACCAACAGAAAATGATCCAGATGCGGTATTTACAGTAAGTGTGTTTGATCCATTAATTAATGTAATATTTTCAATAACACCTGTAGCAATAACAGCAGATGTGTTTTTATAAAGAATTGATTGCCCTATTTCAAACTTTCCAGACTGATCTATAACAGAAACTGTATAAGTGCGTGGAATACCCATCACTTTACTAGTGATTGTAGTATCTTGCGCAGTGTTAGCATAAAATGATTTGGTATTTGATGTAGTATAGTACGTAGTTGTATTTGTAAATACGCCATTCACATGAGAGACAGTAGCAGTACCATTGGCGCCTGTCTGAGTTAATGCAATAATTTTACCGGATCCTACAACTGATGCAGAACCATTATATCTATAAACAGTTTCTCCAATCTCAAGATTGGCAGTTGCACCAGTAAATCCTAAGTTTATAATTGGTTCAACTGCTTGGTCAAACAATCTAAAATATGGACCTCCACTTGTAGTAGAGACATTTTGTAATGAAATTACTTTTTCAGAAATAATAGAATTAGCATTAAGAGTATATCCATATCCACCATCAATAAAGATAAAATCAATAATACCTGTTGCTTCGCTTACAGATTCTACACGAGCAAGTCCACCCTCGCCATTAACAGATCCTTCGAATGTAACAAGATCACCAATATTGAAGTCACGGCTACGATCCTGTAGAATTACTCTTCTAATTGACCCGATAAGCTGTGCTCTTTTAGTTCTATCAAAAGTAGGAGTATTATTGATATTTAAACCAATTAATTCACCATTCTTAAAAGAACCCTGGAGATTGCTGATATACAAAAGATCAACATAACCTGCTGATGTACGGCGTCGAATAAATTTTTCAACAAATGCTTTTGCTCCGGATAAAGCACCAACAATTTGCTTTCCAACATAATCAATATTATAATGATTGTGTGTTACTTCTAAATATTCTGGTTTTTCCCAGATACCATCTGATACGCGAAGGATATTATCTGCTGGATATTTAATATCAGCAGATGTACCATATACTAGTTTGAAGAATAGATCAATTGAGCGTTCTGTGCCTTTAGAACGATACAGATTAAGTGAGTTCTTAATTAGTAGTTGTTTGTTTGTAGCAGTATCAAACTGGATATTCTTAAGATACTTTTCCTTAAATTGGACAATAAACTCATCAAGAGTAGTATCAATATCTCTGTAATCTGGAAGTTTGCGAGCACTGTTTATAATAGATGGGCCAACGGCTCTGTTTGTAGAATTGGGTGTATATGAAATAATATTATTTGGGTCAATATAAGGTGTTACAACAGTGCCATTTGCAGCTGTATAAGATCCATTACTTTCTAACCACTCGTAATATGCCTTAGCAAAGGCAATAAACTGTGGTCCCTCTTCCTTATAAAAAGAAGGGAACTGATTCTCTACAAGAGGAGAAATGAGCGATTCTATATTCTTCATTATTCTCTAATCTGTTCAATTGTGATATTAACATCAGGCTCGATGATATTTAGTATCACATTCTGGATGGATGTAACGTCGCGTGATCTTGGAACTGCATAAATCTTTAATGATGTGCCGGTATAATTTTGAATAATTAGATTATTTAATCTTACGATACCTGTATTGTAATCGACAGTTCCAACATCAACAATCTTTTTATGGTTAGCACCGGCCGCTGTTACAATTCTCACAACGCCGTCGCCATTGTCTTCTAAAATACAATTTTGAATTCCATTATATGTAAACGGTGTTGATGTAATTGCATGAAGATCAATAATAGGATGTTCATCACCAAGCAATGGAATGTTTTGAGTTAATGGACATTTAAAGTCAACAGTAAGATTAAACAACACATTAAGATTTGGTGTGATATACTTTACAAGATTGATATCTGTTTCATTACTGACAATACTAGCATCGGTTGCATCAATTGCTTGAACTAGTTTAGAATATCTAAATGTTTTTGTAAAATTATTTAAATTGGTTGATGCATATTTCAAAATAGTATCAATAACATATGTGCGAATATCTTCTGGGTTTAGACCCGTACGATTAATATTATACTTGACAGTTCCGTTAACATTAAGATACGTATAATCTGGACTAATAAAGATTGGTTCCATTGCAACAGATGAACGCGATCGAAGGAATCTTCTATACTCATCTTCCTTGATTTTTGGAAGACCATCAACATCTGTAAGATCTACAGAAACAAAGATGCGACCATATTGTGGCGGGGATGCATCCTCGCCGCCGTATGCAGTTACAGCATTGATTTCAGGATAGTTAGCTTTTAAAAGATTCTGATAGTCTTCGGCTGTAATAGCGCGTTCCTGTGTTGTAAATGCTCTTGGTGCATTAAACTTAATCGAGTTAAGATCTTCTGCAACTGCGCCATCAGCCGCTGCACTGATAGTTGTAATAACAACATTTGATTCATTGTCAATACGACTTGAGTTAATGAATCTATAAGCACCATTAGGAAGTTCGCCATTTGATGTGCGATATTCAATAATAACAACTGAGTTATTCTTAGGTTTACGTCCTACAACACCGTCACCAAATGTAATTTCATATAGATCACCAATACCCGGTTGTAAGAAAAATACCTTAGATGTTTCATCATAACCAAACAGAGAAGTTGCACGAGAATATTCTAAGACAGCCGAACCGTTGTCTTCTAGTACGGTAACAACAACACTAGATAGATCGACGTTCTTGTTATTGATCTTGAAGATCAGTGGGTTATTATAGTTAACGGCATACGTATCACTTAGATAGTTACCTTCATAAATCGTAACACTGTCACTGACAAATGAACCACTCACCTTGTTGGTAATTACGATGTTCTCACTGGTTGTAAATGTGTATGTGTAATCATCAACACGTGAGATGAATCCAGTACCCTTAGGTACAACGATTGAATTCTTGTTGGCATCAGTAGGAGTAATTGTTAAACGGATATTTGCCTTGGCTGATGTGAAAGATCTAGGAAGATAATTCAGTTCTTTGGCATGTGAGATAACACTGTCGCGGAGTCTAGCCGAATCCAGGAACATTTCGTTGCTGACCATGTTCATATAGAAGGCATTCTGATATGTATTATATGCCAGAACATCCAGCAAGACAGACAGGTTACTGCCGTCAAAGTCATAATCCTTAAATTCTTGCTGCTCGGTCAGGTATGCCTTTAGTGAGGCTTTGTATTCATTAAAATCAAGTTGAGTGAGTGATATACTTGAATTGGCCATTATCTTGCTCTATAAAGGGTTAAATTAAGTTGTACCGGATTAGAACTATTTATTACTTCAAAATAGATGTATATGTCATATGAGTTGCGAGACTCGTTTGACTGGACTACAATATCAATAAGTCTTGCTCTAGGTTCATATGTATCAACAGTTTCCTGAATAGTCTTTTTAAGTTCCTCAGCAATAACAGGAGACATGTTCTCGAACAGGAGGCTTCTGATTCTGCAACCAACTTCTGGTTGGAATAGTCTTTCATACTTGTCTGTAAGGATTAGGTTTTTAACTGAGCGTTTAACCGACTCTTCATTGGTATACTTTACCAGGCGCTTGTTCTGCGGATGTACATTGAAGTTTGTATAGAAGTCACTAAAAGACGGCTTCTTTTCAGCAGCTTTGTCTGTTCTAGTAATCTTATCAATTCTTGTGACGTCTACCATCTAAAACTCTTTTACTTTTATTTATTCGACGTATTTGACTTGTACACAATCAGGAAAGGCATTCTCTATTAAAGATCCCATATTAAAGATGGGTGGCACGATAATATTTAGTACATCACACTCAGTTAATGGATTCTTACCAGATATGATGTCAGCTACCTTTTTAATGATATTAAAGATCTTACCAACAATAGGAAAGTTTGTCAGGATATAGCCTGGAGCACCGGCAATAATATCATTGATCTTAACAGTAATTCCACCCTTAAAGAATCTTCTGGCTTTTTGAATAAATTCTTTTACTGCATCTTCTAGTTCGTGGAAGTCAAGCGCTTTGATATGAATATCTTTTTTATCAATATCAATGAGATCTCCGATCTTACCAATTAATGGGATTTCGATATCTAGAATCTTATCGACAACTTCTTGTAGTAGTTTATCACCAATATCCTCAAGAATTTTACCTGATAGAAAGTCTTCCTTAGCTTTCTTAATCTTTGCTTTATACTCAGCAACCAACTTATCAAAAGCTTTTTCTATTGCAATTGTTGGATCGACTGCTCCTGTTACAAGATCATATATCGGTTTGCCTATGATAGGAATGTTCTTTAATATAGATGCAATTGCTTCATTAACACTGCCGATAAAGTCGTTGATTAATTGATTGAACCAGTTCTTGACCTTGTGCCATGTCTCCTCAACATTAAGATCAGGAATCTTGATACCAAGATCACCATTGAATGAAGCATCAATACCAAGAAAGTCCTCTACCTTCTTGATGTCTTCCTTGATTGCCGACTTGACTTTCTTTTGACCATCCTTTGTAAATAGATCTATAATCTTTGGATCATATCCATCTGCTGTCTTACCGATGAATGGAATAGGAATCTCGAACGGGTTTGGAATACCAAGGATGCCGATTAGATCTAATAAGATATCAACTATCTTCTTTTTAAAATATTCCTCAATATCCTTACCAAGTTCACGTGCACGATATTTTAGTTCAAGTTCAAATGACTTTAGTTTATCAAACGGTTTGGTAGTAATAGCATCAAGAATAGATACGATCTCTTCTATAGCTGCAATTGCTATAATGATGGATCCACCACATTTATCATTTACATCAACATTGCTGACAGACAAGTTGAGACGGCCAATTGTCCTACCAATGTTCTTAAAGTAGGCATCCAAATCTTTTTTACTGATCTTTCCATCTGATCCACAATCTAACTTTGGAATCTTTGGAAGCTCGATAGTAATCGTCATCCATTAAGTCCAATTACAGGACCACGGATGTTAATAACGCCTTTTGTGGTTTCAAGATTAATATCGCCCTTTTCGGTCGTAATATCAATATTACCTTCTTTGGCAACGATCTGTAGATCACCTTTGACAACAGAGATAGCATGGTCATTCATTGTGACACTTACAGAATCTTGCATAGACTTTGTAACAATCGATCCATCAGGGAAGATCTCTACGTATGCACCAGACTTATGATAGATGTGAATCCGCTCAGCCTTTGGCGTATCATCTAATTCTAGGACATGGCCGCTCTCAGTTGTAACTGTCTTGTTATAAGGATATTGTGCAGCATACTTTGTTTCTTTTTCACCCAATCCAATATAATAATCTTTTTCAACAGGACCATTGCCACGAGCATGACGCGATACAGAATGGTTGCTATCATCTACAGTATACGGGAAACTACCGACAATATATGACAGTTTAGAATTGACTTTAAATCCTAATACCTTCGAGTCTTTACTTAGACCAATAGCAGAGGTGCCGAAACCTTTGGCATTAGCGCCTGTTGGTGGCATAATTACATGACACCAAAGCAATCCAGCTGGATCTTTTTTGTATGCATCATGCCCTAGAAGTTCTTTTACTCTGACGCGTCCCATCTTTAAAGGGTCGTTAATGTCAACAACTTCACCTTGAAACCAACGTTCAATGTCCATTCATAATTCCTTTATGCAAAACTAATAGCTTTTGGTGCATCCCCGCCATAACCATCTTTTACAATCTCAAGACCCTGCATGTATTCAGCACCTTCACCGAATGTCAGTACATGATGGCACTTTGTTACAAGATAGTTACCAGCAGCAACAACGTTGGTATCAACAAAAGGTCTATCCTCGCCTAAAGTCAATGCACTAAACTCTGGGACCTTTGCAGTGATTACATCACCAATAGTCACTGTTGTGTCACCATATACTGTAATTTGTGCAATAGTATTAAATAGGAATGAAAGATAGTATGCTCTTTTTGCTGCTGCATCAGCTGTTTCAGCAGTCTCTACTGTAGGATCATACTGAACAAGAATAACTCTGCCCTCGTTTTTTGCTAGTTCATTTTGAGTAGCGGCGGCCGAAGATATAGAGTTTTTGTTTAACTGGACAAAGTTCAATCGAGTAGGATCAATATTAATATCTTCAGTCTCTTGTGATATTTGATTAAGTTTTTTTACAGTAATCTTACCTGCACCGATTGCACGGGTAACATTTTCGTTACCGGTTTGAATAGACTTGAATGCTAAAATGTTTCTCCAGCCGGTCCCTGCAATACTAACATTAACAGCGGCCGATTGTGTGTAATACTTATCGCCGATCTTAGTAAGACCGTCTTTGATAAGACCTTCGAGTGATTTAAAGTGAAACCCCTTACTGTTTTCATAGAATACAAAACAATGACCCTGAAATTCAGAAGACATTGCCTTAAGCCTGACTTCATCAATAGCAGTAAACGGATTGACCAAAGTAAAATTGAATCCGTGAAGTCCTTGTGTTTTTTCGAAAAACAATTGTTTTTTGGTTTCGACTGCTTTCAACAGAGCATTGATCATCGTCTCACAATCAATCTTTTCTTTTACAAGTGAAAGATTCTTGATCTCTGTAGATTTCTTTGCTTCTTGCGATACGCATGTAATTTTATATACAATACCTTTATCATCAGGCAGTGCAGCTGCTGGATCTACAATAATAGGATAGAATGTGTACTTGACAGATGCCTGATCATTATCTTCGTATGTAGTAAACTCGATATCGATACTAAGTTCTAGAAAGTTAAAGTGACTATATATGTCTATTTTATCAGAGATAACAAACTCTGCAATTGTAGTCGGTTCTAATAGACTTTCGTAGATATCAGCACGAGCACAGTACGACGATAGCGGAAGTTTTTTACCACCCGGAGCATTCAACTGGAATGTTGTAAGCTTATATTTGCCTTCACGAAACTGTACTATACTCATTTTCTAAGTTGCTCAATAAATGATTTTTCAACATCTGGCACATAACTTGATTTGATCATACTAATATACTTCTTTAATTCATTCTGTTCTTCTTCATAATCATATGCATAAACCGGCGTCCAGAATGCAACCTCTGCTGTTGGGATATTTTCTTTTAGAATAGTCACAGCAGTAATTTTATCTGCAGTTGAAACTGCAAAATTGCCCTCTACGTGTTGGACAATAAGAATGCCGGCATCAACATCCTTAGATACTAAGGTTCCAGATGCATTTACTGATGATTGTGAAATAATATCCCCAACATTAAATCCAGAGATGTTAGCAGTTACAGTTAACTGGACAATACGATTGGTAGAAACAATCCAATCATCCTTGACTCTTTCATAACCAATGATCTGGTTGGTTGAATTTAGTTTTGGCCTCCAGTATTTCATAATAGTAATAGGAAGACTATTATAGACTGTTTCAGAGATTAAACTCTCATCCGGGGCCCAGTCATTTCTATAGAATAGAATTTTACTTCTAGCAACATTAGCTGAACCATACTTGCCGACTATATAACTCTTAAAGTCTTCCTGCGACTTATAGTAATCATGGTATGGATCAATGATATTGTTGGTCATATAGATCAACCAGTCATACTGTGCAGAGTTATAATAATTAAAAGAAAGAACATCAGGGCGAGTACTTCCATCCTGAAGGACATAATCAAAGTTAACGTAGATATCCTTCTTAGTTTGGTCGGTAAAGTCTACACGTGCAAGAATGTTTTTGGCAGGAGTGCCATTATAATCGACTAGTGGAAATCTGCTGAAGTATTTTGTCATTGGTTTCTTGCTACTCCAGCTTGAATATTTGCAGCACCTGCTGCGGCGCCACTACTGATGTCATTTTGTGTTTTTTTAATTATTTCTTTAGTGGTATTCATAACACTACCAAGCCCCATCTTCTCAGCACCCGTTTCAAGAGCATCCTTAAACTGTTCAAGACCATCTGGGCGATCACCAACATTATATCCATAATCTCTGGCTGTCTGGATCTCTGTTTCAATAAATTGTATCTCTAATTGGATCATAGTTGGATATTTTTCTGTATCACCTGGGGCACTGGCAAAGAATGATGGAAGTCCGGCCGGTGCATAGTTAACTGAGAGTCCTTTAACAAGGCACTTCTTAAACATAATTAAATCACTAATGCCAGATGGCATTAATTTGATATCTACCAACGGGGGATATTGAAGTGCTGCTGTCCCGGTTGTGCTATAAGCTGGTAATGAGTTCTTCTTAATCTCTTTAATAATTTCTTTTAAATTCTTACTTTCGTCTCGATTACGAGGAGCAAATGTCCACTGGAAGCTATGGTTTCTGAGCTGTACGCCAGAGAAGAGTGCTTGTAAGTGTGGATTAGGAACGGCACCTAATAACTGTCCCAAAGCTTCTACACCATTTCCTTCAAACTTCTGTGCAATGGCACCATAAAGAATAGCAAACTCTGTTCCTGAAACCTTATCTCCTGCGCCTCTAAGAAGATCTGTTCCAAGATCAGCAAGACCTCCTGCGAGTGCTCCTTGGGCATTTGAGGCAATATCAAGATCAAAGTTTTCTTTAAGGTCTCTAGGAATTGGAAGTAGAATCGTTTTAAAAGGTTTAAAGATTGCTTCCATCTGAGGGCTTGGTCTATAATAACTTTGGAAGTTTAACGACATATAATAATGACCCATTTGGTCAGGGAACTGCATCACTCCAGCCACATTAATATTTGTCTGATTAATAGCTTGGATAGCATCGATTGTAGTTTCAGCAGCACCAACTAGAAGTTTCTCTTCAATCTCTCTTGGTGAGACACGGTTTTGTTCGGATGTAGATGATTTAAAGAAGTTATCAGACCTGCCAACAGAGAATGCATCACCAAATCGTGCAGATATTTGCGATGTTACACCTTCAGAAAGACCAACCTTCTTGAGACCTTTGGCAAATGCATCCTCAACAGCGTTTTCTAACTTCTGTTCTACTTTGTTTATGGCATTATTCACCAGGCGTTCCGCAATGCCGCCTAAGTCTTTTTTAAAGTTCTTAATGTTAAGATTGATAAGGGCCACTGGTTTCTCTTTTCTTGAATGACTGAATCTATTTATAAATAGAAAATGGCATATAAAGGAAAGTTTCAACCAAGAAACCCTCAGAAGTATCTTGGCGATCCAACGAATATCGTATATCGTAGTCGTTGGGAACTAAAATTCATGGGGTGGTTAGATGACCACCCAGGTGTATTACAATGGGGAAGTGAAGAACTAGTCATTCCCTACAGGTCTCCTATTGACAATCGAATCCATAGATACTTCCCTGACTTTATTATTAAAAAGAAAACACAGGACGGCAAGATCGATACGGTTGTAGTAGAGATCAAACCACATGCACAGACTAAACCGCCAATGGTCCAAACTGGTAAACCAAACAAAAGGTATATCAATGAGGTGGCCACATGGGGGATAAATAGCAGTAAGTGGGAAGCTGCTGGCAACTATTGCAAAGATCGTGGCTGGAAGTTTGAGATCATAACAGAACACGAACTCGGAATAACATTTTAATGGCAACAGTATTTGATACAATCATTACTCAAGGTGTCCGTTCTGGCCAGATCCCTGCCCGCACGCAGGATGCCCGTGATTGGTTCCGTGAGACTGCCAAAAAGATCTCTCGTCTGAATGAACGTGAACTGATGCGTGGCGATCAATCGCGACTGACAAATAAGACTATTGTCGGATCTATGTACATGTACTACTATGATCCGAAGTATAAAGAAGAACTTCCATACTATGACCGATTCCCTCTAGTATTTCCTTTCCGTAAGGTACCAGGTGGATTCTATGGTCTAAACCTACACTATCTGCCGCTGCCACTTCGTGCACGGTTGATGGATGGTTTGTATGACTATGCTAACAATAGTCGATATGACGAGTCGACCAAGATTAAGATGAACTACTCGCTTCTACAGTCGGTATCGAAGCTTAAGTTCTTTGAACCATGCGTAAAGCATTATTTAGATGATCATGTACGTTCTAGATTCATGTACATATACCCATCAGAATGGGACATTGCTTTGTTCTTACCGACAGAACGATTTGCAAAGAAGACAAAGACACAGGTTTGGAGCGAATCCAAGAAAATGTTAGGGGTTAGAAAGTAATGAGTATCACGCAATGGTTTAGTGATGCATTTAACGGCCGTGTTGGCGGTTTAACTGATAAGCAATATGCCGCAAAACGAGAAAAAGATTTGCGAGCAAAACAAGAGGCCGATACAGCAATTGTTGCGAAGCGCGCGGGCGCAGCCAAACAACGTGCAGCTGCAACTGCACGAACTGTTGCAGTTAATGCAGAATATCAAAATGCTAGAAATACTAGAGTAGATAAGTTAACTGCACGTGATCGTGCTTTGATTCATGCCGGACACAGTCTTGTAAATACACCAACAGCGACATGGGATGATTCACCAGCACAAGAAAAGCCGGTACGTTCTGCACAAAAAAAGGGTGGCAAATCTACCAATTCTGCAAAGCCAACTGTAAAACCAGAGTTTCCAAAGCCAAGCAAAGAGACTCAGGAACCTGGTCTTGAAGGAAAAGTAAATCAACAAAACCGCATTATCACCGATGGTGTTTCTTCAACACAGATTTTTGATATTAATAGTTTCAGATCTGAGATTATTAATAATGATGTATTGCCATCGCACTCATATCTTGTTACATTCTCACCGTTTAGAACAGGTTTTCCTGAAAACAAAACATTAAATAATTTTGTTCAAAACAAGAGAAATACACTCATGATGAGATGTGAAAGTATTATTCTTCCAACTCCATCACTACTTGAAGAAGAAAATATCCGTAGATATGGTTATGGCCCTGTAGAAAAGATTCCATACGGTGTCCAGTTTAGTGATGTTTCCATGACATGGTTAGTTGATAAGAAATCTGAGATTATTAACTTCATGCATCAATGGATGAACACGATTGTTATGCATGATTCGCCTAGTACTAATATGTCACGTCGGGCGTTCAGAAAAGGACTAGATGGATATAATCCATTTGAGGTTGGTTATAAGGATGGATATGCTAATCCTGTTGTAAGAATCTATGTCTATAATCGTCAGAACGAAACAGTGACCGAATACGAAATGTATGACGTATTCCCTATGAATATCCAATCGATGAATCTTGGTTGGGCCGATGAGAACCAAGTACAGAAACTGACTGTCAACTTTGCATACACAAATATGAGAGTTAGAGCCCCCCAGAGGGCAGATATCACTCAAGCTAATTTTATAACTGAGGGCATAAGCAGTCCTTATGAAGAAAGACAGCAGCCAAATAACAAAGGCGGTAAAGCTGCTGCTGACGCTGCAGCATCGCCATTGGATGAAAAAATTACATCAACCACAAATGCAGGAAAACCAAATGCAACAACTGAATATCGATATTTCAATGGTATCATTGATGACTTTGGAAATATTGTAGAAGTACCTACACCAGTAACACCTACACCAGTAACTCGAGAATTAACAACATAATGGAGTATTATAATGCCTTTACCAAAAATTGATCAGCCACTATTTGACATGACTATCCCTTCGACAGGGAAGAAGATCACATTCAGACCCTTCCTTGTCAAGGAAGAGAAGATCCTTCTGATTGCACAACAAAGTGGTAATGATAGTGAGATTATCAGAGCTATCAAGCAGATCCTGAATAACTGTATTCAAGACGACATCGATCTAGATTCGTTTGCGATCTTTGATCTTGAGTATGCATTCCTTAAACTACGTGCTCGTTCAGTCAACAACATCGTAAAGTTGGCATATCGTGATACAGAAGATGAGGAAGTCTATAACTTTGACCTAGATCTCGATAACATCGAGATTGAAATGCCAGAGAAGATCAACTCGAAGATCGACATCACCGATACAGTCGGCATGACAATGAAGTATCCATCAGCATCTATCACTGATAAGATGACTAACTTTGATAACGAAGTTGACTTGATGACATTCTTCATTGTCAACTGTATTGACACAATCTATGACGAAGACAGTGTATATGTCGCTGATGATTTTAGTGAGGAAGAGATCTCTGAGTTCCTTGATGGTCTTGATGTCAAGTCATTTGAAAAGATTCGTGAGTTCTTTGAAAGTGTTCCAAGACTATACCACAAGATTGAATATACAAACTCTATCGGTAGCGAACGTTCTATTGAACTGACGAGTCTAAAAGATTTTTTTATGTGGGGCTGAGTCACACAACCCTAGCAAGATACTATTCAATGGTATTTTCTTTGGCTCAGCACCATAAATATTTGATAAGTGAGATTGAAGGTTTGATACCATACGAGAGAGATCTCTATGTTGATATGTTATTGGAGTTCTTGGAACAACAGAAGCAAGAGATAGAGAGTAGAAGAACGTAATGCTTGGATCAATTGCAGCTAAATTAGCTTTTAAAACAGCAGGAGCAGCTGGAAGTGCTTTAGCTGGGGCTGCTGGAGCTGTAGTTAAAACCGGCCAAGCATTCGGAATGGCAGGCAAGGCTATAGCCGGAGCTGCGCAAAATAGTTCCAAACAACCGCAACAATCATCTAACAATGTGATCGTTGGTAACTTCGGTATGGCAGGATCTGCTGGCAAGCAAAAAGTAACAGGCGGTGGAACACTGCCCGCTCCTAAAGCTGTTGCTAAACCGCAAGCATCTACAAAGATGCCTACAGAGGCATTGTTAGATACTGCTGTTAAATATCTGACATCAATTGATAAGTCTTTGAAGTCACAGCTCGAGTTTGAAAGACGTTCTTATCAGGAACAAGCTCGTGCTGAAAGAGAAGCTATCATTGAAAACAAACCATCTGTAACATTCAGTGATATCAAAGATAGACTGTCTGGTTTTAAGTCAGATGTAAAGGACAATGTCAGTACTGCTGGAACACTCTTAAAGTATGCTGCAATTCTTGGTGGAGCTGCTGCACTGATTGCTAGTGCATTAGATCAAAAAGAACTCAATGCACTAAAAGAAAATGTAGAGCAATTCAAGAAACAGTTCGGATGGTTAGGTGATTTGGCATCTATGATTCCAGCCGGTGGTATTGCTGGATTCTTGTTTGGCGGCAAAGGACTTAAGGGAAGACTAAGAGGCGGTGTAGTCGGCATCCTTGCTGAGGCCGTCGCAACAACTATATTCAAAAGAATGACTGGACAAAGTACTACTAATAGCAGTGGTCAAGAAGATAGCACCGGCCAAGAAGATAACACTGCCTTAAACTTAGCTGCTGTAGGCGGTATTGGTTATCTTGGTTATCGTGGTGCTAAATCTGGTATTTCTACTTTTGGTAAAATAAAAGATGCTCGAACTAAGATGGCAAATCTAAGAGCTTCTAAATCATATTATGACCCAAATGTTGGTAGAATGAGAAGTGCTGCGGTAGGAAAAGCCGGTCAATTTGTAAATACAAAAGGTGCTACAGGCTTTTTAAAAAGTCCAAGATGGCAAAAGTTTTTAAACTGGCTTACAAAAAATGGAAAAAGAAAGCTTGTTACTAAAATCCAGCAAAGGATAGCAATCGCAGTTACTAGTGGTGCTATTGCTTCTACGGGCATTGGTGCTGTATTTGGAGCAATCGGGTTCTTACTAAATCTAGGCTTTAGTCTATACTTCATGTATGAAATATATGAATTATGGCAACAGTTTACTTCTGATGAAAATGCCGAAAAGGCAGGCGTCGGCAACGCTCAGATAGAAAAAGAATTAAAGACGCCAGATGCAACTAAACTAACAGCCGGCGCAGGCGGGACAGATGCAACTCCTGGTTCAACTGGAAAATCACTTGGTAAGGTGACACCTGAGATGTTAAGTAAAACACCTCAGCAATTAACAGATGACGAATTGAGAACAATTGTTGAGGCACAGGGAAAAATTGAAGATCCAAGGGGTGTAACAAACAATCCTGGTGGCATTCTTTATGGCACTGGGCCATTAAAGGATCATCAAGTTGGATCTGTTGGTGCAAACGCGGATTCTAGTGTTAGAATTGCAAAATACGATACTGCCGAAAGCGGTATTCAAGCTGCAATGATAAATTGGAAATCTTCTAGATATGCAGGTAAATCAATTCGTGACAGTTTAGGAATGTGGTCAGGAGGCAATGGTGCAAAATATGAAAGTATGTTAACAGGAATGCCGGCTCAGTATACAGGAAGTGGGACGACACTAACTGGAGCGATGACTGGAATGGTAAACGATGGCCTAGAAGGCATGGCAAATCTTTTTGGTAGATTAGGTTCATCGATTGTTAAACCAGGTGTTGCACGTAATTTTACACCATCTGGATCTAATCCATCTGAACAGATTAATAATGAATCAATGAAGCTTCAGAATGATATCACATTCGGTATCAAAAAGGAAAAGAGCAAAGACAAAATCACTATGCCTACTATTCCTGCTGGAACACCACGCGGTGTTAGTCCAGTAAAATCTGTCAGCAATATTGATCCAAACTACCAGAATATTAATGTTGTCACAAAGTATCTAGCACACTTTAGGATGGCTCAATGACACCTGTAACCATAGGCGATCAGAAGTTTGTCAACGATCCTAATAGAGGATGGATTGATTCTAAAACAAAACAGCCGGCAGACAAAGGTCTTATCCGGCTATTAGATAGTCTTGTAATTGATGAACCTGTATTAAAAAAACTTCGTACTAAAATTGATAAGCGTGTTGAACCTATTACTTTGAATGGACAAAAGTTTGTTTATGACGTCAACCAAGGATGGGTTGACGATAAAACAAAGACTCCAGTTCCACCAAGTCTTCAACGCACTTTAAGTAATGCGGTTCCACGTTTCGGGAAGAATGACTCAGCTGACATTGATCTGACAGCCGGGTTTGGTATTGCCGGCAAAGCAGCTATTCAAAAGACCAAAGCAAAACCAAAGCCTAAGCCAAAGAGCGGCGGTGGCACACTTTTATACAACCGTGATCAAAGTATCAATAAACCATTAGTTGCTATGATTAATCAATTAGCTTCTATTGATGGGTTTTTAAAACAAAGACTTGATAATCAAAAGATTGTTGCTAAGAATAATCTACTATCAATACGCGAATCTCAGATCGAAGCTCCTGATCAAGCTTCTCAGATCGAGGTTATACAACCAGACGCTGAAAAGGTAGGTGGATCTTCTGCTGGATTAGTTGCGCTCGGTGGTCTAGCACTATTGACGCTTGATCCTGTACAAGAAGCAATAAAGGATATTGCACACGGTGTTGTAGAAACCGGTAAGTTTGTTACCGGTGTTGTATCAACAATCAATAATGCTTTTAGGTTTCTTTTCGGTGGAAAGCCATCTGCCGATGTAGTTCCTGCTGGCGAAAGTGGTACAACTCCTACTCCTGCAGCTGAACCGACACAAGGCGCAGGAACCGCACCATCGGCAACTCCTACTGCTGCAGCTACTCCTGAACAGAAGCCATCATTCTTTTCTGATGTTGCGTCAGGAGCGGCAACTGGTGCGGTTGTAGGATCTATTGTTCCACGTGTGGGTATGATCGCAGGAGCAGCAATCGGTGGAGCATACAGTGCTGTAACACATTTCACATCAGGCGGATCTACATCACCTGCGACCGGTTCAGCACCGACATCACCTACTACACAAGCAACTCCTGCCGGCCAATCAAACACAACACCTCAGGCACAAGCAACTCCAGCAGCTGCCGGTGCAACTGGAGAGATTCCAAAGAATAATATTGTTGCTCTTGGAAAATATCTACAAGGGCAGGGCATCAAGGTCAGTGAGCACCCTGCATTCGGCGGTGTCGGTGGACATGGTCCCAATTCTAGACACTATAGTGGTAACGCAGTCGATTTAAATATTGTCGGGGGTAGAGACGTCGACAATCCAGCAGCCGCTGCAAAATTTGATGCACTGAAGCCACAACTAGAAGCAGCTGGATACAATGTTATCTGGAGATCCAAAGATCACTACGATCACATGCATGTATCTGTAGGTGGGCCAGAAGGCGGTGGGTCGTATGGCGATTCAAACAGTCTTATGGGTATGGCAGGTCAAGCTGTTGAAGGTGGTCTTGAAAAGATTGCCGAACTGTTTGGTATGCTTGGGTCTGCTATTGTCAAACCAGGCGTTCCTAGAGATAAGAAAGACTACTCACAAGCAATTAATGCTGCCGCAGTTAAGACAAATGCAGAGGTAGCAACAACAAAGACTCCTAAGTCATCACCTATACCAAAGCTTCCGACGCCTCCAAACATCAACAAGATTGATGGCGGAGCAACACAAAATCCTGCAACTAACGAAGACAAAAATAGCGTCTATTATTACCTTAGACGCTTTGGATTCCAGGATTTAAATACGCCTAACAAGGCATTACCTACTGCATAAAAGAAGAGGGGAACCTCTCGATCCCCCTCTTCCCTCCTATCAATCTTCGGCAGCAAGTTTGCTGAAGAACGCAATATCGTCATCATCGTCATCAACCGTTGCCGTAGCAACAGAAGGTGCAGATGCAGTTTGGAAGGTGGGGGCCGGAGCCTTATACTCTTCTTCATCTAGAGCAACGCCACGAACCTTTGCCGGAGCATTCAGAACGAGTACGTTGTTGAGACGAGTCTTAAGTTCATCATACGACTTGAAGTGCTTTGGATCCACGAGTTCCTTGAGGGAATGCTCCTGTTTCCAAATGGCTTCAAGCTTATCGTCATCATCGAACAGTGGTGCGGGAGAGTCGAATTCTGACTTATCGTAGTTGGGATAACCCTCAACCTTACGAATTTTAAGCTTGAAGTTTGCACCCGACCAAAGATCGAATGGATTCACTGGCTGTTCGTCTTCGAAGGATGGGTTCATCAGATCGTTCAGCTTATCGAAGATCTTCTTACCGTACTTGTACAGGAAGACTTTACCTTCGTTTTCTGGGTTGGCTGGATCCTTGACAACAAGGATGTTGCTGTAGTAAGCAAGACGACGCTTCTGCTTACGTGCAGTTTCCTTGTCGGCATCGAGGCCAGAGTTCCAGAGAGTGTTGTTCATTTCACCGACAGGATCGTCTTTACCGAGAGTCGTAAGTGACTTCTCGATGTACCATAGGCCAGTTGGTCCCTGGAATCCATGATCCCAGATCTTAACGTATGGAAAGTCTTCACCTTCGGGGGCTGGGAGAAAGCGAATAACAGCATAACCATTGCCTGCCTTATCTGTGGCACACTTCCAGAGCTTTTCATCTCCAGAACGGTCGTATGTGGTATTCTGCTTTGCGAGTTCCGTCTTGAGCTTGTCAAAAGACGAGGTAGAGGAACGCTTGAGGTCTGCAAATGACATAATTTATTCTCCTAGTATGTCGTTGTGTTTCGATGTATTATCGTTGTATATGCCAGTAATGGCAACTCTATTTATAACAAGATTAGACGGAATAGTTAAAATAACTCACATCCGGGATGTAAATTGAGTCAAGGAAAGACTGATCTACATACTTGTAACCCAGATTCATCATAAACCTTTGTTGATCGGGAGAGGCAAACCTCTCGGCAATAATCACAGGCTTAAATTTCTTAATAGTTTGCTGTGCACCTTCAAGTACGTGCTGCTCATATCCTTCTACGTCAAGAGCAATCAGGTCACAGGACATTAGGTTCAGAGAGTCAATGGTGATCATCGGGATCTGGAATTGTTCTGAAGGCGGCTGCAAAACATTCATCCCAATGTTCATATTAGGATCACCAGGACCTTCCTGTGAAACTCTGTAGAGCCCAACAATTCCATGAGCATTGCCAAGAGCGCAGTTCATCTTAATCACATGATCGAATGGATTATTATTGACCATACAAGTGAATGCAACCGGTTCTGGCTCAAAAGCAAAGACATGCTTGAATCGCTTGGCATATAGCCTTGCGTACATGCCGCAGTTTGTACCGGCAGTAACTACAGTATCGTAGTTCTTGATATGAGTAAAATACTTTTTTGCGTGGTGATCATTCCAGTGTTCAATTGATCCGTCAAAGCAACACCGGTCATCCTTGATCCAGTACCAATTTGATTCACCTTCGATCTCGCCTTCGCGAATTTCAATATTATCAAACATGATGTGTCCTTACTTTACTAAAATTTCATTACCAATTACGACTGCATCCATTTCACTACTATTAAATAGTTTGATAGCATCTTGCTTATATCCGGCAATTGGTTTACCATTGACATTCAATGAAGTATTAAGCACCATTGGAATACCAGTTTTCTGACGGAAGTTTTCAATTAAATCACGATAAATTCCATACTGCGGTTCTTCATTTACAGTCTGGATTCTGCATGTGTGATCAACATGCAAAACTGAAGGAAAGTCTGTCTTGCTCAGTGCATCAATAACATAGAGCATATACGGGCTTTCATAATCACAATCAAAATGCTGGCTGGCATATTCTGAAAGGATTGATGCACCAAAGGGTCGATACTCTTCACGCTTTTTGACTTTGGCATTAAGGATATCCTTGCCATTCTTGACAGATGGATCCATAAGGATAGAGCGATTGCCAAGAGCGCGTGGACCAATCTCACCATTGCCCTGATACCAACCAACAATTTTACCCTGAGCTAAGAGTTCTGCGGTCTTGTTGATAGTTGATTTAGTTGGTGCAGAATCAGGGGCTTCATCTGATTGCCAGTATGGGAAGTTGCTGTTATCAAACTTCTCTTGAGAGAATTGCTTACGAAGAAACTCTACACAACCAAGGCTCAAACCATCATCCGGGCAATGAGGTGGAATATAAATGTTATTAAAACGCTTTTTCAACTGTGTATTCACAACAGTATTCTGAGCAGTACCACCCGAGTATGTGATGATATCGTTATTCTTTGCATACAAAGAAAAATAATCAGGCAACTTATGTTCACCAAAAACATGTAACAGATGTGATAGATTAATTAACTGTTGCTTATTATCAGGAAGCGGGCTAAGAGCTCTTTGTGCCTGTTTTGTCAGTTCAATAAATTGATTAAGATGGCGATAGCGAAGCGGCTCTGCCAATTGCATTAACTGACGCGTTAATTCATCTGGCATATTATGGAATGATTTAAGGGCCATCAACTTACCAGCAATATCAAGGACGATGCCTTCAATACCGATCTGTTGGCCTACCTGTTCCATAGTAACAGACAGCCCGTTATTTTCATGACGATCAATATAATCTAACATTGTATCATTGCGGAATACACCAGACACACGTGCATGGTCACCCAGGCCATCAAATACAAAATGTGTATCTACAGTATCCAGATCAACCAGTGGCCAACAGCTCAATGTATGTGAATAGTGATGATCAATACGATAAACCGGACATGAGAATTGATCCCAGATGGGGTTTTTGCTCTTATCAATTTCAAACCACAATTCATTAACTTGAATTTCACGATCTAATTTATGAAGTCCGCCGTCGTTTGAAATACAAATACCATCTAGATCTTGGAGATCAATTCCAAAGATAGTTTTAGCATGTTCCAGTAGTTCAGGAACATCATCCTTTTTATCAATACCGGTAATAGATGCTGTATTATAATGTTTAATTTGAACATTGCGTTCAATCTTAGCATATTTTACTTTTACGCCATCAGAATACGCAATATTGCAATCATGACCATTACGAATGCCTAAAAATTTCATATTATATCCTCAATCAGTAAATTTATCTTTCAAAATTTTGCGACATTTGAATATGTCATAATGAAAGAATGGTTTGTATTTCATTAACTTCTTATATATACTCGGCCACAGAACACCGTCATCAATCTTCTTATTCCAATGACTAAAGAAACCAAGAAGATCATTAAGGATGATTACTGTCTCAATACTTATCTCGCGACGAAGATATTGTTTAAGTAAGTATGGGTGTTGTCCATTATTTACAATAACATTATCATCGAATTTTGTACACAGTTTATTTAGGTCCTGCTCAAATATATACGACAAAGACTGCTGGCGTTTCAGCCAACCTGCATAGACCTTCTCTGAGTCATCGTTGAATAGATCTCCGACCCACTTAAGATCACCGTCAACAAAGTTGGCTACAAGATACTGTAATGGATCTTTATGTTTGGAGAGTTTGTAGTACTGGTACTTGTCCTTGCGTACCTCAAACGAGTGTTGAGATGCACTAACCTTGCCGTTGTACTTGATATAGTCGTATGATGTGGTGAAGTGGCTCTTGACGGCCAGGAAAGTTTTATAGCTTTCGAATGGTGTCATATGGGGAGATGTGCCCTCTTAGGGAGGAAGTTAAGATCCTCACATTCAGATTGAAGCTTGGACTTGATCCGTACATTGTTACGGATGATCATGGCTGCTGCCTCGATCTCTACGTTGTTCGTCTCACAATAGTGGACGACGGCATCTAAATAATCTAGTTTGTTCTTAATCACAAGAGATTCAATGTCCTTTATGAACTTTTCAGTAGTCAAGGCCTTCTCAAAGATAACGTCGTCCACCATTAATTCATCCTCTATAGAAAATATGTGCACCGATTTGCGTGACACGTCGCATACCCCAGTTAGGGTTTACATAGTTAGCATGATAGAATTTTGCGCCTTTAGTCACATCGTGGGTATTACCCAGATAGACGTTCTCGGCAACTCGCTTAGATTCAGCGTACATGGCCATGTTACGAATACGCTTGTTTCCTTCACATACCCAGGAGAACTGGCAAACGCCACGTGCCTTCTGGTGGACAACAGCACACGCCGACTTAGGAAATCTTTCATCCTTGACGCGATTCATAACAACATTAGTTACGGCCACTTTACCTTTTGTTGATTGATTGCCTGCTTCGAAATATGCATTCTCTGCAAGACATTGGATTTGGCGTTTGTCGTGTGCACTGACATATACAGGCTTCTTGACAACTACCGGCTTTTCAACAACCTTCTCAACTACCTTAACTTCTGGTACCTTGATATACTTGGTTACCGTCTTGGTTGGAATGAATACTGACAGCATGATCGCAAAGATCAATCCTATTAAAAATCCTTCGGCACGTGTTAGATGTGGGAAGGTCTCTGACTTCTTAAAAAGTACCATTGTATCCTCTTGGATATAATGATCTTGGCTAACGCAGACTAGTTTGTAGGTGCGTCTCAGCACCATCTATCCACATTGCTATAAGAAGATACACAATAGAATAACGAAGTATCTTCCATCCATTTCCCCCTTACTGGAAATGCAAAATCATTAGTTGTTTTCGTCGGTGATAGGCGAACCCTATCGCTTTCTAGCCATCTAAGACTTGAAGTTTTGTAAAGGTCAATGGAGGATGTCAACCTCCGCATACAAATATTTATACCGATCTACCAATCAACCCGTAGCATTTACGGTGCAGCTGGTAGTAGTGGGCCCGTGCTGTTCCAAGGTGGAGCCCATACCCGTGTAGATCATGCCGCTAGGCGGATATCTGCAAAGCTATCGTTATCGTTAGCATTTATTGTTTTTTGGCCGCTCAGCCACCGAATCAGTCTCAAACCGCCCTATTACACGAAAATCGAATTCCAAGGTCACCCCCATCATAGACACACTGGATATAAACAGTGTTGGCGCACTATCGTTCGCTACCCGCCAAGGTAACCGGTCCGCCGAGCAGGCTAAGACCGTCCAATGTATCTATGGTGGAGGTGCGGGGAGTCGAACCCCGGTCTTTCCGCCTTTATTGTTGATTCTCAACAACTGATATTCTATATATACGATATTTTACTTTAATTGTACACAGTTAATTGCAATAATAATGCCGTTGATATCTTTCAATGTAAGGATTGCGATGTGGAGTTGTATAGATTTCAAAAGCCTTAGGATTCTCTAATCCAATCCAGAATTCACATTCCATTCTATAGTCGGCATAAGATTCATTTAACTCAGGAAATTGTTTATTGAATCCATTATCAATGGGTCTAACCCATGCCGGAAGTTTCTTGATATAGTCAGATCTTGCCCACCAAAAGTTACCAGAATAGTGTGGTGATGGTTGTTGTTTCCAGTCTACTCCTACAGTATCCCAACCATTCTCAAGTCTATTGACACAAATTCTCCACTGTTCGATATTGAAGTATTCCATATACTTTCTCCAATCTAAAACAGCTGGGTTATTTAGATGGCGAATGCCTTTATGATGGATATACAGTGCTGCAAACGTTTCTTCTGTATTATCACAAGTATCTTTAAGAACTTTTAAAGTAGGGCATTCAAATTCATGTGGTAAAGCTTTATTATCAATGATATGTACATTGTTAATATCTTTAAAATTTTCAATTAACCATTCATAATTTTTTATATCATAGTTAACGCACAGATAAAACTCGGCATTATGGAATAATCCACAGTTAAAAAACATTTGGATTTGCTCATTAGTAATCTGAAAACCACCAGGCAGATCTACAATATGAGAAAAAACTTTAATTTTCATAGATAATGTTTAAATGTTTTAAAGATTTTATCCATAAGATCTGTATCAGTACATACAATACCAAGACCCGCTGAATTTTTTAGATTTAGTTTTGGCAAATTAATATTATTATAAAATTTGCCAACTTCATCTGGAAATGAGATTGTATCATGCATTAGAACTATACCACCGTCGCGAAGAAACGGAGTCCAAGTTTCATAATCATTACGAACATTATTATACGTATGTAAACCATCAATATGTAGAATATCAATAGGTTTATCCCATGTCTTGGCAACTTCTTCAAATCTATCAGTAATAATCTCAATATTATTGAAACCACCGCGTTCAATATTATTCATAACATCTGAATATGTATTACGATAACCTGTTTGATAATCACCATTAAACCAATCAATACCATATACAGTGCCGATAGAGGGTGCAGCAAAGCAAAATGTAGAATAACCATAATCTACACCAAGTTCTACAATAGTATCTGGTTTCATAGTTTCAACTAACCACATAGCAAATTCTTTATGACCGGTCCATGCAGAAACAATACTGTCAATTACTGTCATTTTATTCATTTTTATTCCCTTTACATATGTTCTTCGACAAAATAATATTCAATGTATGGATCAACATTCATATCAAGTGTAAATCCTATATCAGGACCGTTTGCCGTAATCCATCTCTCGAAACAGTATCGATAGTCGTAGTCACCAGGATGATGCTTGTCCAGATACTTAGTTGAGTCGACAGGATCTGGCAGAGTCTTCAGATACTTGGCTCTGGCCCACCAGAAGTTGCCGCTTGTGATGACGTTCTTAGATCTCCGGACATGGGTATCGCTGACACCTACAACATCGTAGGCAGATAGCATGTCATAACACAGTCTCCACTTGGTGATCATCTCATAGTTGAGACACTCACGCCATGCGGCCACGTGCGTAGAGTTACTGGTTGCACCTTTGTTGTGCATATACAGGACGTATGCATCATCCGGTAGATCTGCCTGATGGATGAATCTTAGGGTTTGCCCCTCAAAGATGTTGGGCGCAGTGGCACTTCTGACATTACACACAATGACAAATGGATATCGTCTTGCAATGTAGTCTAGATCTATCTCACCAGTGACACACATCCAGATCGTAGCATTGCTAGGCAAACCAGATAGCTTAAGAAGCTGTAACTGTTGATCTAAGGCCCAGGTCCAATCAGACCCAGGCCTTGCAAAGAAATGATAGAATACGTATAGAGGTCTCATTCGCACCAAGACTGCTTTGCATCACCAAAGTATTCGCGGGCAAATCCGTTCTTGATCAGTAGCTGACGAAGGCTCATGCCGTCAAGGAGGATATCTCCAAGAACACGACCGCCGAACTTGTCCCAATCATATAGAACAACCTGATGCTTCTTTGTAGCCTTGATTACATCTTTTGTAAAGATTGAAGCCTGTTCACCGCGTTGCTTTTCACTCTCGCACTTGCTACGAAAACCCTTTTCAGGAGTGTCAACACCAAAGATTCTGACACCGAGTTCAGGCTTCAAAGGAGCCGGTAGATATGGAGCAGCGACAACTACTGTATCACCGTCAACTGCACGAACGATAGTCGTATCATATGTCACACCGACAGGAGTCTTCTGAGCAACAGCCGGAGTAGTCAGCGCCATCACTAGCGCCAAAGCAATAAAATTCTTCATGTGTTTTCCTTAATTACAAGTGGTTTGCCAATAGATATAACGTTCACCGTGGTACCACTCAACAATTTGTTCACGGACACAGTAACGTCTGTCATAACGATTATCTGGTGGATAGTAGCGGTTGTCTTTTTCCTCTTTACTGGAGCTTAAAGCACCTACAACAATACCACCAATGACAGCACCACAGAGCCACCCACAACCGCTACCACGCTTCTCGTTGTCATGTGCTATGGCAGGAGTTGCAAGTACCGAAACTGCAATTAAACTAGTAAGAATCTTTTTCATAAGTTAATCCCTAAAATAGTCTTCATTGATATCAGCATACATCACTCGTTTCCTGGGATCACCGTCGGCAATGCATGATGCAAGAGTCAAAGCTTGTTTATAGTTCTTTGTATGGAACATGACTGGAAAGATGATATCTTCATCCTCAGTTTCCAGGCACATTCCAACAAAGTACATTCCGTTTTCTTCTACCATAAACTTATTTATAAGTTCATGCAGCGTCGGCAAACTCCACCGCAGACTCAAGGGCACGAGTCTTGAGACCCTTGTTGTAACCGTACCAGGCAGACTGAAGGCGGTTGTCAGCCGAACGACCGATAACGTGGTCGGTCATGAAGGTGACGGCGTTGAATGCCTGCCACCATGTACCTTCGGCATACTCAGCACCAGGCTGCTGATCGATGATGTTGAGAGCGATCTCAGCGTTCTTGCTGATCTCCTTCTTGGCACCAGTCACAGGGAAGACACGCTTGAAGTAGTCAACGATGTTCTCGTCGTTGTAACGCTTCGAACCGAGATACGCTGCCATTTCCTTGTAGGACTGGAGCTTTTCCTTAGCGATGCCAAGCGTTTCCTTGACAGCGTCACCGTTGAACTCGTTCCGGTGCGAAACCTTGACAACCTGGCTGGAGTTCTGCGAGAGCGACAGAGTCAGAGTGTTGTTGCAGACCACACGAATCGGTGTGAAGCGAACGTCGATCGACGAACCATACTTATGAGGGTTGGTGAAGAGCATGTAGGAATCAACCTGATCGCCCTTGAACAACTCGAAGGAGTCCTTGATCTTAGCCAGAGCCCAGACGATCTGACCATCACGGAGTGAACCAGCGGTATGCATCTCCATCTCACCAGCAGCGATGAAGTCGTTGAAGAACTCGAAAGCATCTGCGTTCTGGTTAGGAATCCAGTCATTCGTGATGACATCGAGGACGCGGTTGTCACGGTCACGGACCAGAGCCGAACGACCGATATCGACCTGCTTGCCAGCAATCTCGGCAAATGCAGGAACTGGAGTAACCTTCCAGTCGAGGTTTGCAGCCTTAAGCATCTGGTCAGGAGTCAGGTCATTCGAGACCTTCGTGCCAAGACCGTGCCATGGAAGGTCGCCTGCCCAAGCCATCGAAGCTTGACCGTCGATCATTTCAATCATATGCATAATATATATTCCTTTTCAGTTTCAAATTAGATTAGTATAGATAAAGATTGGCATATGCAAACTTAGCTTCACGCTTGAACTCTGCATTTGTGCATTCGCTGTAATCGATGCCGTTGCATTCCATCTCGTCCTGGACCTTGACGGCCTCTTCAAGGCTGATGTTGAGAAGAGCAGCAATCTCACGGGTGTACATGTTCATAACAATCTCCTTAGCTTATTATTCACTCTACGATATTTTTGATAATTTGTACACAACTATTTTGAAAATTATGCAAATTCAATCTTCCTTACCAAAGAAGGCAACGGGGAGAATATCAAAATTCGGTCTACCGGCCGCGACCTCATCCGAAAGAGATTTGACCCAATTAACTAGCGAATCCCAGTCGGTTTGTTTAACGACTACACATTCACCATAGCCAGTAAATTCCGCGATTTCAGACAGTACTTGATAGTTCATAACAATCTCCTTAGCTTATTATTCACTCTACGATATTTTTGATAATTTGTACACAGTTATTTTTAAAATTATGCAAATTGTTTTTCGTAGTCATTCTGCGCAGCCTCAAGATCCCAATCACGGATATCCTGCTCTTTGGCAGCAGCCAGGATGATCTGGTCCATGATAGGTTCTACGATATGGTGAATGAGATTCCAGTTGTAATCGCCACCGCACTTCATAGAGGACATACCAAAGCCGAAGAAAGCACGAATTGAACCAGGGCGGTTTCCACCACCATTGTTGAAGATATCGTAGTAGGCATTAGAAGCCTTACGGAACCGTTCAAGAGCTTTGTTCTTAGAAGGCATATCAACAGGCCCTGACGTCGGAACTAACTTCTCAAGTTCTACATTGAGTTGGCAGTAGGTGCCTTTCTCATTCCAGTAAGTGTTTTCCATAATCTAATTCCTTATCACAATTGGTATAACCATTATATACAGATCTGAATTAATGTACACAACTATTATACGTTGGTAGCAATCCAGTGGTCGCGAAACTCTTCATAGAGGTATCCCTCTTCCGAGGCAACAATCAGATCATCACCATTGCAGATGATCCGTTCACCCTGACAGTTTTCCATGATATATTCCATATACTCGTCATGGAGATCGGCACTGTCAAAGTAGAAGTCAAATTCGTTGTGAGTCATTATATATCTCCTTAGCTTATTATTCACTCTACGATACTTTTGATAATTTGTACATCTTTTTTTTCAAAAAGATGAAAAAAAATTATAGATAATTTTCGGTTTTAAATTTGTTGAGAATTTCGGGGGTGGTGAAGGTGATGGTAATTTCGGGATTTCCGGATGGGGTGTTGGTGTTATAGAGGATGTTAGTGATGTGGGGATAGTATGAGGTGAGGGTTTCGAGGATGTTGTGGTTGTAGTCGAAATCGAAGATGATGGTGGTAGTCAAGATGTTTCTCCTTAGCTGATTATTCAATCTACACTCTTTTCAAAATAATGTACATCAAAAAGTGAAAAAAAAATGCGACCGAAGCCGCATTTTCTTATTGGTTGTGATAGGCTCGACAGAGAGCCACAGCTTTCTTAAGGTACTCTCGAGGCTTAACTATGAAGACTTGAGGAACCGGTTCCTCGTCTACGGCGATGATAATCACACATCGCTGTGCCATCATACCAGTCATCTCCCATAGCATATAGGAGTAGAGAGCAGTCTGAAGGAAGTAGGATTCAATCCAGTCCTTCATCTTGTTCTTAGCTGACGTCTTGTAATCGATGATAGACAGTTTACCATCATACAGTGCAATCAGGTCACATGATCCTGCTATCTTGAGTTCGTCTGACTTAAGTGTTAGTTCACATCCGATGATGTCATCGACATGTTCATCAAGAACCTTCTTGACCTGGTCAAACAACATAGCATTGAAAGGCATACTAACATCCACATCCTCTCCTCGAACGTAGTTCTCACACATATTGTGGATGTTAGTACCCCTAGTGGCAGCAAGCCGACTGGTGAAGTCAGCCTGTTCATCTCCCACACGGGCGCGCCATTCATCAAGAGCAGACTTATCCAGCATGGCACCGAGTACTGTGGTGACAGATGGATAGTTGCCATTTGGTGTCACATAGTGACGAATGCCATTGATCTCTTTACGATCAAAGAATTCAAATTCTTCGTCTGCAACCCAATTAAAGATCTTACGGTTCATAATATTTCAAAACTCTATTATTAGGAATTTCAATGTCAGTATAATACTGATAGCCATAAAGATTAATCAACATATCTAAAATAGAATTTAAATGTTGATCTCTTCTCATATAATTTTCGACAAATATAACCGGCCTATATTTTTTGATTGTTTCTAATGAACCAATAAGAGCATAAGGTTCATATCCTTCTAGATCAAAAAAGAGTAGATCACATGCTTTTAAATTTAGAGAATCGATAGTAATGATAGGTTTTTCAACCAGAAATGTAGAAGATGGATTCTGAAATTCATCTAGATGATTAACAACATCATCATGATTAATTCTGTGTTGTCCAGTTGTTTCTGTTATTTGAAACGTTGTAGATCCTGATGTTGCACCTAATGCACACTCATACTTATAAACATTAAATGCTTTATGTTTAAAGCAGTTTTTAGTCAAACACAAAAAGTTATTATTATCAGGTTCAAAAGTATATACCTGTCGAAATACCTTTGATAAAAGGACAGCATATAGTCCTTGATGCCCACCAGCTTGAACAGCAACTCCTTTATTGGGAATAGTATTAGATACAATGTTTTCCCAATAAAGGTTCCAGTCTGTCAATATATGAATAAAGCTTTCTTCATGATCATGCATTTGAAAAATAGTAAATTCGCCATATTGGCATTCAATATTTCTAAATTGCATTATGGTTGGAGACCGAGTTTTTGGCGTGCAATGATATATTCCTTCACTAGCTTCGAACGAACAATATCCTGTTCGAGGAAGTCAACATGTACAAAGTCATTCAACCGACCCAAGACTCTCATGAAGTCCTTCAGCCCGTTGCGTTCTTGGTCCTTCGTAAGGTCTGACTGGCGGAAGTCGCCACAGAACAATACTCTACAACCTTTACCAATACGCGTGATAACCGAGTCGAGTTCATGGAAGGTCATGTTGTTGACCTCATCCACAATCACATAGCAGTTGTTCATAGTGATACCACGAACGAACGAAGTCGAGATAAACTCAATCGCGTTCTTCTGTTTGAGGATCTCATACGCATCTGACCGGTCGAATAATTCCTGACAGATAGCATAGTAAGGTGCCTCGTAGACCTTCATCTTCTCTTTCTGGTTGCCCGGAAGGAAGCCCATATCACGTGTTGGTACTACTGATCTTACAATATAAATCTTTTTTTGTACACCAGTATTTTCCATCATTGCTTCAATTGATTTATAAAGTGCAATAAAAGTTTTGCCGGTACCAGCCATACCATGTAGCATTAGATGTTTTCCGTCATCAAATGCATCAAACGCAATACGTTGATTCTCTGTGAGAGGGTTGATGTTTTTAAGATTGAAGTTTTGACTTCTAAATGTCGGTCCTTCAGGTGCATCACCATTTTGTCTGGCGATTCTCTTCTCTCTTTTGGTTAGACGAGGTTGGCTATGTTCCACAAGTTATCCCTTGCTTTTATGTTTTTGGACGACTTCACGGGTTTTAGATGCCTTGACACCTTTATCGCCGTGTGTCTGGGCTAATGGAGAGTGGGGATTCGCCTGAGCAACCCTGCTCAATACATCTTTAAACCCACTATCCGTCTTTACTCGATCACCAGTACCACCGATGATCGAAATGGAATAGACCGGATTGATGTGTGGGTTCTTGGCAAGATATGCCTTGTATGACTCATAGGACATGAAGTCATCCCACTGTTCTCCGGTCTCGGTATTCACAAACTCATATAACGGCATTAATACTCTTCTTCAGTTATTCGCTGCAGTGTATTCCAGTTTTTAGATTTTAGAGCAGCACGAAGTCTCTTCTCTTTGAGATGATTACGGTGTTCTTGTACATCATAAGATTCATATAGATCTTCGCCATAATACTTATTATTGCGTTTAACTGACTTGCTCATGCTGGGATCAGTCCTGGGAATGCAAGATTGATAGTTGCAACATCCAGACCTGTGACCTTTCTGTCCTTGACTGCAATCAGAAACTCTGCGTCTTTAGGGAACAACGACTCTAGCAAACCGATGAATAACATCTCGCGCTTGACCTTACCAAGTTCTGGATTGTTACCCAGCAGGTACATCGGTAGAGTTCGGGCTTCCTGATACAATCGACCTTCCTGATCCAAATAAGATGTAGGCTTGTATGGAGGAGCTCCTTCTGGCAGTTCCCAACGGACACCAGGATAGAATGCCAGTTCTAGAATGTAACGAAGAGGTTCGCTGTCGTGATCACGAAGGTACTGCGCTTTTTCCACTTGGGTTGCCAGTTTGCCTGCGTTCTCGATGATTTGTGAAATAGCTAGTGTTACCATATTAAAACTCGTTAATGCTTTCGATTAGGTTCTTCAGCTTCTTCTCAATGAAGTAGTTGAACAGGTTTTTACGGTCCTTGCCAGCCTGTGCCTCGTACTCAGCCAAGATGTTTTCCTGGATATTCTGAGGAATGAAGGACAGGTCTACAAGCTGTTGATTGCGACGGTAGCCACGTAGCATACGATCGTCACAAAATTCTTCTGGTTTGAGATGTACCCATACGTCCAGCTTCTTGCTGGCAACCGGCTTCTGACGTTCGCCTACAACCAGGCAGTTGTCAGTCGACAGGAAGTTAGGAACACCGTCACCCATGTCACCACGCATGATGTGTTCCTTGATGAACCGGTCTGGGTCGTTGGTAGTACGGAACTTCTTCTGGACAGGATCGTACTGCTTGACATTGTTGTAACGCTGAAGCTGGACGAAATCCTTGTCGCCAGAGAGGATGAGGATTTTCTCATTGGTATCACCGTACTTCATGACGAGTGAACCGATGACATCATCAGCTTCGGCTGCATCCACCTGGATAACGCGGTACGGGAAAAATGCCTTGAGTTCGTCACGGATCTTGTGCAGTGCATCAAAGATCTGAGTCCAGTTGAGTTCTGACTTCTCACGTGACTTCTTACGATTGGCTTTGTAATAGGGAAAGATATCACGACGCCAGAATGCACGGTCGTCGCATGCGATGATCATCTCACCGTACTCGTCCTTGAACTTCTGGTTATAGGAACGAATAGAGTTAAGGATCATGTGGCGAAGAAGATCTTCTTCGACCTCGGTGTTGGTATGGTTACCCAACTGCATCATCAAATTGGAAATCATTACTTGGGATAGGTCAACAATAATCATATCAAATTAAAGAGCTCTCACTCTTCCTCCGTTTCAGTTGGTAGCGAATAGGAATATGCTACCGTATCATCATCATTATAACTAAACTCAAATACCGATTCAATCATCTCATGGAATGGATGGTCTATCTCATAGTATTTATATAGTAGAGACTTACAACACTCTACAATCATCGATACATCTTTAATGTACTCGTGTTGATCAGCATCAATACCATTAGACATAAAGATACTGATGATCTGTGGAATCATACTAGTTGCAACATCATCTGCTGCATCCTGCCTCAGTCGTTCAATATCTGCTACCATTTCCTCAACCGACTGAGGCGGTGTATTAAATTTACCTTTAGGGAATAGGATTATTTTGCCTGTCACTTAATCGCCCTTAATAGAATGGTTTGTTCATTGAGTCGGCCATTTGGTGTGGATGGTGCCGTCTTAAGATCTGCCATGAAAGACCTGATAGCAACCTTGCCAGCTTTCAAGAGTTCTGCGGTTGTAAGTTCCGGTTTCCGAAGGGACTTGGAGATACTCAGATCTGGGTCGTATCCGATTAGAGTCGTACCCTTGACCTGCAATCCGTTTGGACTCATAGAAATATACTGAGTCAACTTCTTGTACTTCGTATTGTACACCCATAGTTGGTTACATCCTACAATCTCAGTCGGGTGGACCGACACGATCTTCAGTGAAGGTTCTTCCTTCTGATACTTGAGAGCCTTGACAACATCTACAGCCGACTTGACTTTCTTCTCTCGTGGCTTACGGATCTTGACTGCCTTCTTATTATTTATGAATCTATCACAGTCTGCAATAAGAGTACAATAAAAAGTTTGCCACATCTTCAACTTTTTGCCGAAGGCTTCTTTGACCTGCTCATCATCAAGCAACAGTTCTTCCTTCATAGGAAGATAGTAGTCACGGATGTAACCAGCAGCCTGAGGAGTAACCTCATGCTTTTGAAGGAAGCTATAGATGTCGAAGGTACCACCATTCATCACACCGTCAATTTCTTCTTCGACCATTGTAATGAGACTATTTGCACGGAAACGGATACGTGCCTGGATGTCAATGACTGGCTTATCAGGTGCGGCCATGGCCGACTCATCCTGAAGTTCTTTACCCATCTCAATAAGACGATCAAGATGGCTATTGAAGAACTCGTATGATGATGGTGCAAGCGTGTTGCCATTCATCATCATACGAGCCTGCCAACCGATAGTGGTAGGAACCTTGTATTTGGGGCAACGACGAACGGCTGCAATCTTAGCACGGTCAAACTGTGCAGACTTCATGAACTCGAGCAGCCACTCTCGCGCCTGCTCGCTGTCGTGCATGTAGTTATACCAGTTCAGAGCATCACGGTATTGACCGTCATTAAGTCCGATAACTACTGGTTCTGAACCGTAGTGCTTGTCATCGATAGACTTAATGACTGCGCGGGACTTAATCTTTGGTTTAGCTTTCAGCTTGATAGCCACGTGTTGTTCCTCAGTAGTTGATTATTCAATCTACCATACTTTTCATAATTTGTACACAGTTATTTTTTCTGTGCCTTTAACGAAGCAATCAGGCCCTTCCATTTAGGAGCAACAGACTCCCAAGAGAAACGTGTATCAGCATACGTCTTGATAAATCCTAGAAGGCTAGTCAAATCGTTATTCTGTACATTCTCGATAGCATACATCAGTGTGTGTGCAAAGATATTAGCATGAAGGTTCATATCCTCATGATCGCCATCATACTGGACAGTCAGACCGCCAGATGTTTCTGATAGTGCAGCAAAGTTAGGGTGCACTGCAAGGCAACCAGCTGACATAGCTTCAATTAGACAACGGCATGATGTTTCAGGCCAGATTGATGGGTATGCAAAGATGTGAGCACGCTGATACGCTGCACGCACTGTTTCCTGATCTACCCAACCATGATAGTTGATTTGAGGATGGTTACGGCACATCTCAAACAATGGTTCATATTGTTCATCACGACCTTCCCAGTTACTACCATAGATGCCGAATGACGAGAAGACGTCTAGTTCAATATTAGGATATTTCTTAGCAAGTGCAATAAAAACGGGTACTAGGATCTCAAGACCACGGTGTGGTGTTGATGTATAAATCAAGCGGATCTTGTCTTTGGGCTTATCAACCAAAGGAATAGGATCAATACCGTTTTCGATCACGCAAGACTGATGGCTATATGGAACACCAAGATAGTCACGGTACTGCTGATATTGCCAGTTAGAAACAAATACTAACTTATCAAAACGTTCACGGCTTTCTAGTTGCATTAGATGCGAAGCTTCAGGATCCCCAGCAAGGTCATGTAGGTGATAAATCTTAATGCGATCATCATCTAGATCCCGAACACGTGAGGTGATGATCTGCACGCCTTCAAGTTCTTCTCGTGTAAGATGCTTATAGATCCCACGTGTGGTAAGTTCTGTGCCACCGTTTGATTCTTTATTCAATTCATTTAGTTCAATTAGATCTTCGTTCATAGTGTTAGCCACCTTTCGTTATTAAGAGTCCAGTTTACTACTTCTTCAAGACGCTGATCGACAGGAGCCGGTTCCCAGCCCATGTTCTTCATCTTGCTACCGTCTAGTGCATAACGAAGGTCATGACCAGGTCGTTGTGAATGAAAGTCAACCATTTCGTAGTTGAGAGTCTTACCTTGGATATCTGCAATCTTTTGTGCAAGTTCAAGGTTATCAAGTTCAGTTGCACCGACGATATTGAATTTCTGGCACTTAGCACCGCCGTAGTCTTGATCAAGACCAGAGACATCATAAGGAAGAAGGAACATCAGAGCATCGGCAACATCCTTGGCATGGATGTAGTGACGGGATCCAGCCTTAGTCTTCTCGGCATTAGAGTGAATGCTGATCAACTCTCCATCCCGTGCACGCTTGATACACATTGGAATGTACTTCTCAGGATGCTGACGCTCGCCAAATACATTCATTGTATGTGTAATAATTGCCGGCAACTTATATGTATTCTCGTAGGCAACAACAAGTTCTTCACCACCAGCCTTAGAAGCAGAGTAAGGATTGGTCGAGTTGTACCGGTCATTTTCCTTATACTTAACTCCATTCGGAGCAGGTCCAAAGATCTCATCAGTAGAGAAGTAAATAAATCGTTCAAGGTTATCTTGCGTTCTTGCAAATTCTAAGATATTTGCTGTGCCGATAACATTATCCAGGATGAACTCCATAGGATAGTCAATTGAACGATCAACATGTGAACCAGCAGCAAGATGTGCAACATAGTCAACCTTGCCGATCAGTGAACGGATCTGAGGATTCAGTTCTGCCTTAAGGTCATGGTGCACAACCTTGACACGACCATATGCATTATCGCCGACAACTTCCTTTAGACGGTTGAGGTTGCCAGAGAAGTCAAGTCGATCCAATGTTACGACATTCCAGTCGGTCTCATTAAGAATCTTTTCAATAACGTGATGGGCAATAAACCCAGCGCCACCAGTAATCAAAATAGTTTTACTCATTATGCAATCACCTCTATTGCCCATGAACGATCTTCATCAGGTTCAATAGTAAACCCAATTATTGAGTCATAGCGGAATGAACGCCATCCTTCATTCTCAAGATCCCATACAGCCAATGAGGTCGGAAAAGGAAGCTTTGATACTGCTTCTTCAATATCCGTCTGTGGCGGAAGAAGATCAGGACGAAGAGTGCAACGCAGCTTACGCTGTGTTCCATCCTTCTTGATAAAGTCTACTGTTACGATGTTTTTAAAGAGCTCGGACTTGAGGTAGTCATTCCGCCAGGAAGCTTCGTCCTGCTGTTGTGTTGAACCATTCTGTAAGTTTGTCGAATCCACCGATTTGTTCTCCATTAATAATAATATGTGGTACTGTCTTCACGTTAGGAAACAAAGAAATAAAGTCATCACGACGAATATCTACACCAACCTTGGTTTCGATATACTCTTTGCCATATGTTTCTAATAGTTGTTTTGCTGATACGCAATATGGGCAACTATCTTTTGTGTAAATGATTACTTTAGCCGGCATCTGCTTTTCCACCAAATAGATTTGCTGTTGAAGTCTTTGGATTACCATAGACACTGTTAGCACGGACCCTGATGAACCTTGCATTAGTTGCAGTTCCAGGAACTGTGATCCACGGGTTCTTACCCTTCTTCCAAGCATCAAGTTTATTCATTGCCTGTGTCACTTCTGACACATCACGACGTACTGCCTTCAATGTCGAAGCAGCAACGTTCGAATGAATACCCTTTGAAGTCTTAGACTTACGTGCACGCTTTTTACCCATAATTTATTTACCTCACGTTGTTGATTATTCTAGTATATACTGAATTAGTTATAATGTACATCTTTAAATGCTACTGTGATCCAATAAAGTTAGATCATGTTCTCTGTCAATATACTTATACTCGATCTTTGTTGGTTGCCATTCTTGAATGGCCGAGAATACATCATTAATATCTAGAGTACTGCAAGTATACACATCCAACTGCATCAGTGCAGGTTCGGCTTCATCCCATACATGAAGAGCAATATGACTTGTTTCGATAATAGTTACCGCAGTTAAACCAGCATTGCCTTCCATATTAGAATAGACAGCATACGGGCCCATCAGGATATTCATCCCAATCTTTTCAACAAGATCATACATCCACTGCCCAATTTTAACAGTGCTGGTTGGTGGACGATTTAATTCTGCTCTGACAATCAGATGTTTGTGCTCTAGTATCTTGTTCACTTCATCGTGTCTCCGTTGTATTAAAGTGTAATGATCTCACATGGCTTGCTTGTACTTTACAGGAAATCCAATTATTATAGTAGTTACCATCAAGAACAGCATCAGTCTCAAAGATAAGTTTTGCCTCGTAGTAATTACACTCACCACGAGATTTACAAAGTCTTAAAATTGTACGCTTGAAATTATCACGGCCAAAGATCTCAATGTCTTTAGCCAAGGCAGGAGAAGATCCGTAATAGTCAGCCCAATCGGACTCTACACGGATCTTCTTGCGTTTCTTGTTGACCGTTTTATATCCTGCTTTAGTCAGGAACTTACGACCTATATATCTTTTACCGTTGACAAGGTTCTCAATGAGATAGATGAATCCATACCATTGGTCATCATACTCAAACTCTTTGCCTTCGTATAACCACATAAATCTATTCCATAACAAGCGGAAAGATCTATTTATTCATCTTCAAATTCTTCTTCAGCTTCATCTTCAGGCAAATCGCTGCCACACAACGGGCAAAAGGTCACTGGTACTAATGACTCAGTGATGACTCTAAACTCTTCTTCGCAGTCGGGGCAGGTTATCCATTTCATTTTTCGTCTATTCCTTCTAACTCAGCGATTGCGCGCTGTAGGGCTTGAATTTCTACACCCATGTCATGGATTCCATGTGCATCTTTATTCCGTAGGAATACTCCAGCCATATCCCAGCAAACTCTTTCACGATATTTCAAATTAATGAGTGCGTCTTCTTTAGTTCTCATAATGAAAATCCTTTGAATGAATCTTGGTCAACATCCTTTAGGACTCCACCATTAATGTAACTTGTGATCTCTGTTTCTTGTGGAGCAACCTGCACATCAGAACCAGCAATCCACTTTGCTGTCCATGGCAGTGGATTTGATCCTGCTTTGCCATTAAGACCAATTGCATTCATACGCTTGGCTGCAATGTGATCTACATAGTCACAGAGCAACTGTTCGTTCAGACCGATCATCGATCCATTTTGAAAAAGGTAATGAGCCCAGGCTTTCTCTTGGGAGACGACATTATGAAACAACTCAATACACTCATCCCGTGTCTCTTCCTGTATGCGTTGAAAGTCTGGATCTTCTTTCGGTAGAATTTTGAGGAGATTTTGAGTCGAGGCAAGGTGAACGTTCTCGTCCCTGGCAATGAGCTTAATGATTTTGGCGTTACCTTCCATCTTTTTGACTTCTGCAAACGCCCAAGAACAGGCGAAACTGACATAAAACCTTACTCCTTCAAGTGCATTGACTGCATTTAGACACATCCATAGTGCCTTCTTATGATCATAGTCGTATCGTACAACGTTATTATATGAAATTAGTTTATCATAGTACTTACTGATATCAGCAGCACAATCAGCTATTTCCTGGATCTCCAGCATCTCATCAAAGACTCTGGAAGGATCAGAATAGACGTTACGAATGATATGAGTGTAGGAACGGGAATGAATCGTCTCGTAAAACGCCCAAGTCTGGATCCAGGTTTCCAATTCAGGAAGTGAACATATTGGCAGAAAAGCCAAAGATGGAGCTCTGCCCTGTACAGAATCAAGTAGGATTTGGCGTTTGAGGTTACTCGTAAAAATGTGCTTCTCATGATCATTTAGTGCCTTGAAATCCTTGCTATCTCTAGATAGATCTACTTCCTCAGGACGCCAAAAGAATCCCAGTTGCTTCTCTGTTAATTTTTCAAAAATATTATAGCGTTGTTTATCATAACGAGCAATATTAACCGGTTGTCCAAAGAAACACGGCTGTTCTGTTGCATCTATCTTATTGTTATTAAATACTGACATTTACTAGTCCTTAGTTTCTTGCCAAGTTATAATTTCCCAGCGGCCGTCTTTGTGTTCTACAAGAGCAGTACAAGATTCGACCCAATCACCGTCATTCATGTAGATAATATCATCAATCTTTTTAATCTCTGCGTTATGTATATGACCACAGATAACACCATCATAGCCTTTTCTTTTGGCATATGCAGTAATAGTCTTTTCAAACTGGAACATAAAATCAATAGCTCTCTTGACTTTATGCTTAAGCCATTTGCTCAGTGACCAATAACCGAATCCAAATCTATGACGAATCCAGTTGAATCGGCTGTTTAAATTCAATACAAAGTCATACGCTCTGTCACCCAAGAAACTAATCCAAGGTGCCAATCGTGTAATACCATCAAACAAATCACCATGAACAACCATATATTTTTTGCCATCAACACCATGATGAGCTATTTGATTGCATAGTTCAATCTTACCAAAGCTTACACCGTATGGAATCATCGGTCTGAGGAACTCGTCATGATTACCCGCAACATATACTACACGAGTACCGTGCTTGGCAAATCCTAGGATTCTTCTGACTACATTGGTATGTGACTGCTTCCATTTTAATCGATTCTGCTGTATCTTCCATGCATCAATGATATCACCAACTAGATACAAAGTTTCGCAAGAGTTGTGCTTAAGAAAGTTATTTAAAAGTTCAGCTTTGCAGTCATTTGTGCCTAGATGTATATCACTGATGAAAATGGTTTTGTATTTCATATCTTACAGCTATCGCAATCTTCTTCGTCAGCAGCACCAGAAGCCAAAGGTTTATCCTCGATTTCACCAGCGCCATCATTGGTGTTGAAATAATACAGAGTCTTGCCGCCATATTTATAATGCAACAGAACATGCTTAATCATCTCAGACATCGGGATCTTACCATCTTCATAATGGACAGGATTGTATGATGTATTGACAGAGATGGCTTGATCGATGAACTTCTGCAATACTGCCATGATCTTCAGATATCCTTCCGGACTCTTCTGATCCCATAGTAACTCATATTTATTCTTTAGACGTTTTAACTCAGGAACCACCTGCTTCATGATTCCATCCTTGGATTGCTTGATGGAGACAAGAGCACGTGGCGGCTCGATACCATTAGTCGAGTTGGAGATTTGGGCCGATGTCTCAGCCGGCATCAGAGCCATAAGTGTTGAGTTACGAATGCCATCCTCTCTTACTCTTGAGCGAAGAGTAGTCCAGTCCATCTTATAGTCAGGTTGAACTAGTTCATCAACTTCCTTCTTATAAGTATCGATTGGCATGATACCTAAATCATACTTAGTATCTATTGATAGTGGACAGTGACCTACTTCTTCAGCAAGATCTACCGAAGCTTTGATGAGGTAAAACGACCACGCTTCAGCATATTCGTGGATGAGGCTAAGATTAGGATTAGAATAAGTGGAATCATTCCGAGCAAGCCAATAAGCAAAATTAATGATTCCCACACCAAGCGGACGGCGGTTTTTAGTACTAATCTCAGCAGCACGAACTGGGTACGACTGATAGTCCAACAACGCGTCAAGAGCACGGACAGCGATTGTGCATGGTTTCTCAAAGTCAGAAGGTTTTTTAATCTTTCCCCAGTTGATTGCAGCGAGAGTGCAAAGACTAATTTCACCGGTTTCATCATGAATATCCTTTAATGGAGTAGTGGGCAAAGTAATCTCACAACAGAGATTACTCATCTTAATCGGAACATCCTTGACGAATGAACCGTGATCGTTGGCGTGATCTACGTTCATCAGATAGATTCGTCCGGTGTCCTTTCGTTCCTGCATGAAGGCTGAGAAGAGATCAATTGCAGGGATGGTTTTTTTTCTGATTTTGGTGGAGCGCTCATACTTCTCGTAGAGTGTACGGAACTCATCAACGTCTGAAAAGAATGCTCGGTAGAGATCCGGGCAATCATGAGGTGAGAAGAGCGTGATCGAACCCCCAGCCAAAAGTCTTTCATACATCACCTTATTAAACTGTACACCATAGTCTAGATGGCGGATACGGTTATCTTCTGTGCCCTTGTTGTTCTTTAGGACAAGTAGATCTTCCACTTCGTAATGCCAAAGGGGGTAATAGAGTGTCGCTGCTCCACCACGGACACCGCCCTGGCTACAAGATTTAACAGCAGACTGAAAATGCTTCCAGAAAGGAATAACGCCAGTGTGAGAAGCATCACCATTGCGTATAGGAGATCCAATAGCCCTAACAGAACCGCCACCAATACCAATCCCGGCCTTCTGAGAAACATACTTAACAATTGCAGAAGATGTTGCATTTATGGAATCCAGCGAGTCGTCAGTTTCGATAAGTACGCACGAACTAAACTGACGTTGAGGGGAACGGACGCCTGCCATAATAGGAGTAGGAAGACTAATATCAAAAGTACTGATTGCATCATATAATTCCTTTACCCATTTTAGTCGATCCTTTGTATAGTTCTGAAAGAGTGTCATGGCAATCAACATGAATGCCATCTGAGGCGTTTCGTAGAATTTGTTGGTGACACGGTTGCGGATCAGATACTTACCGCGGAACTGTTCCATGGCAGCATAGGTTAGCAGGTTATCACGGTCGTGGTCGATGTATTCTGCTAATTCAAACCACTCTGCATCGTCATATACATCAGCCAATGATTCATCATAATAGCCTTCTTCGACTACATTAGCAAAATGTTGACATAAAGAGATAGGCTCATACTGCCCATAGACTTCCTTACGGAGGTTATAGTTGATCAGCCGGCCTGCAACGTATTGGTAGTTTGGAGCTTCCTCTGAGATGAGGTCAGCTGCTGCCTTGATAAGAGTTTCTTGAATGTCAGTAGACTTAATTCCATTATAAAACTGGATATGAGTCTTGATCTCTAGATCCGAAACTGATACACCACTTAGACCTTCGCAGGCATATGTAGTAACTTTATGGAACTTATTAATATTTAAAGGTTCACGCGTTCCATCACGCTTCGTTACTTGGATCATCTATTCTCTTTCTTAGTCCAATCGTGCCGTCTTCGGCAACAGTCCATACCAGCTCTGTGTCTTCATTCCAACCCATTTCTTCCATGAGTTCATCTGGTAGTTCTATATATAACTCACCATGTTCATCTTCCTTGACTGTCATTCGTGTCATGGCAGTTTACTCACAAAATCATCCCATGCCTTGATACCATCAAGACCTTTGACAATATCAGGAAATTGCTGACTGATGATCCACCAGCACTGTTGTGCAACTGCACGGTGTTCTTTCTGAGTTGCCTTGTCCATACGAAGTTCACAATAGTGAACCCATGAACGAAGTGAACCAGACATAATCATTATAGACTCTGTGTTACCTTCTGGTAGAACTGCGCGAGCCTGTTCTTTAGCAATACCTTTATTAACTGCCCATTCATATGCATTTTTAGCAGTATCAATAACAGCATCTTGAATGCTATTCCAAGAGTCACTTAGTTCTTCATCAGCTACTTCGATAGAGTTTTGTCGGTTCTTGTTATCCTGTAGACGGGCTTCCCTTGTAATAAATCCAAGATCTCTTGTTGGATCAGCATAACGTTGGCTATACTCTTGGAAGGAGAAGCTTCTGTGTCTGAGGATTTGGCGAGCAATGTCGCGAGTCGTTTTAATTTCAATTGAGACATGGACCATCTCCAAAGGTGACCAGTGTTTGTTCTGGATTAGATACTGTACTAGCTTAGGAGCTGTAGCAGTGTTGTTCTGGTTGCTGGGATTAGATACTCTAGCTACCCATGCAATCAACTCATTTGCGGTCTTACAACCGGTATACTCTTCATTCGGCTGTGTAATGCCTACTAAATTCACTTTACTCATTAACTATTCCTCAAATCATTGTCTCGCCATATTACTTCTTCAATATAATCGAGCACAGGATTATAATCGTCATCACACCATTCAGGCAAATGTCCCCTCAACATTTGAAGAAAAACCATTACATCGCCATATGTTGTCACTTCATGTTCGTTGAAAGCTTGATTCAACATCTCAAGCATTTCTTCTACTTCTTTAGCATCATCACTCAAAATTAAATTCCTTCACAGTTTGGAATCGTGCCTTAGACACATATCCTTGTCCAATAAGATGATCTACACGATTAGATGCATCTGCATAATCGGTGTACGTACCGTCATCGAACCACCACCAACGATCTAGACCCAATGGCCACCGCGGAACACGTCGATACTCGACCAACCACATGCCGTTTGTTCTATGAATACGAAGCTTGGTGATTGCGATATGGTCGAATTCTACGCCATACTCGTTTGCTACTAGATCAGTCATATCCGTTTCCTAATAGTTTAAATACATGGGGATCAAAGTACAGAGGACCCCAGTTATCCTCGCCACGTTCACATGACATGACCTGAACATAGTCATAATAGAAGTCTTCGCCTCTAAGATCGATGATTAGTTCTACGGCTGTCTGTACCATGTTGGCATTATAGACTACCCATGTGAGTCTTTGCTCTGGTAGATTCTGAATAGCATCAACGGTCTTTTCGCCATATAGCGAGATGTAGTTTTCCAGTTGGTCCTGAGTAAGTGCATTCATCAATAATTTCCTTCACCTTTTCGATTGTGTAACCGGCCAGGACCATATCATTAATGTCCTTCTGTTCCATAGCCGTCGGCCAGATACACACTCTATACCCAGAGTCAATGGCCTTCTCAATCTTTTTTATTGTCTCTTTATTCCTTGGCTCATTATCATATACTATAACAAACCTGTCTTTTTGTACATCTAATTGTTGCAGTGGCGAAATAAGATCTCCGCCAGCCGATGCGATACCATTCGGTAAGAATAGTGAATCGATCGGCCCTTCTACTACATATATATCTTTGGAATCATCCATAGTATCCAGGCCAAAGATCTTTGGTTTGGTTTCATCCAACATAATAGTTATGTAACGAATACCGGTCTTCTTAAAAGATCGGCCCTGGAATCCGAATAGGTTCTTATCCTTATCAAGGAATGGGATGATTAGGCGTGGAGTATCGTGTTCTATATCCTCAAACTTATCAGGGATCATGGTATTGACCCATGTTTTAAAGTTCTTGGTATAGAATAGTTTATAGTGGGTATCAGAAGGGATCAGACGTTTAGTCACGTATTCCTTGACAGGATGTTCTGCCTTCAGTTGTGAGATCTTCTGCAGATCCTTAAGACCGGTAGTCTTAATAAAGACCGGAGTTTTCATCTTATCGACAAACTCCTGCACCTCATCTCTGTGTCCACTCTCGAGCATCCTGTCCTTGATATACTCTGCATATAGTGTCGGATCCTGGGTCTTGATAAACCATGGCAAACCCATAGAGGCGTTACAGTTATGGCAGAAGAACTTAAGTATGCCCTTACGCATGTACACGTACCCACGGGTCTTGCGTGTATCCTTCTGTGAGTCACCACAGATAGGGCATCTAAATTTATAGGTGTTAGCATTGACACGGGAGAACCGTTCAAGCCGAGATGACATTAGGTTAATGTATTTGTGGTCTAACCAAAGCATTATTATTCCTTACAACTGTATTACCATTATACACAGTTGGGGAATTATGTACACTAAATAATTAGGCGGGGATAAATCTAATTGCAATAGTAATCAAGGAACCGATTACACCAGCTCCACCAACAACAGCCCACATCCACTTTTCCATGGTAGTAATACGGCCTGATAGTTTGTTATGTTGTTCTGTGGATTCACGACGCATGTCTTTAAGTTCTAACATGATCTCATCATATTGTACATCGATTTTATCGGCCAAGTCTTTTTCTCCAGATGAGATTCTTGCATGAATAGTTTGCAACTTATCATCAGTCTCAATACGTCTTTTCTCTACAAGATCCACTGTCTGTTTACTTATAATCTCTTGTGTAGATAGTTTAGTTTCGTGTACTGCTAGAAGGTTTGAAACATTGTTAGAGATGTCGGCAAGTTTATCAATTGTGGTATCCAACCGATCTACAAGCATACCTACCTTCGCCATATCCTGCTGTAGATACGACACATTCTCAGCTAGTTTTTGTATACTCGGTTGGGCCGCCATCTTATTCTTCCGTCGGTGGTTTAGGTGCAAACTTCTCTGCGCCTGTGATTCCAAGACTTGCGATGACAATGTACATTACTGAGTCGAACATGAACTGCTCGACTGTATAGTCCCAGAACAGATTTGCGATATAACCGACACACACAAGAATCATAGCAATAGCGGCAATCCATCTCTTTGAAGATGGATTGCCTTTACCGTCGGCCATCATACCTTTAATGTAACCGGTGATGTCCATATGTTTATTCCTTAGAAAGGACCGTGATCTTCGTCAGAATCATGGTACTTATTGACTAGTTCAAGTTCTTTAGCTTCGTTATCGAGCTCGATAGAATGCGCCTTGGCTTCCTCTGTACGAGCTTGAGCAATCTTGACATGGTCGGTCTTGCCTAGTTCCTGAACCTTTACGTTAGGATCAAACTCAGCAGTCTTCATTCCCATCATCGTAGCAAACGCACCAACAAATGCGCCGACAATAGTCGAGAATGCAGGACCGATAATCTTGAAGATCTCGTTATTGTCGATCACACTATTAGGGACAAATAGTCCAACCATCATAGTAAAGACAACAGCAACCATGATTAGACCAAGAATAAATGCAGCCATCTTCATGATGGTTAACTGAATCTTACCCTTAGCAAGTTCAAGATCCTGAAGAGAAGTGATAGTCTCTTCTTTTGTAATGAATGATAGTAGTCCCATTATACTTTCTTCTTTCTGCCTTTGCGTGGTTTGCCTTGGGCAGCTTCGACAATATCATCAACCTGTGCTACAGTTTTTTTGGCAGCCTCAATCACGTCAGCAACTTCTTCTTCAATTCGCTCAACTCTTTCGTTGATCTCTTCGTTTATATCTTTGATTCGGGCTTCAGCAATTGCCTTGGCAAGTTCAATATCTTCAGCAGTAAGTCTACCATCTTCATTTAGGTCTGCAAATCCAAACCACTTTTTAATCTTTTCCCACATTTTTTTATCTCCATTACTTCTTTGATTGTGTAGTAGCCAATCTTCTGGCAACACTGAGAGGAAGGCCTTCCTTGGACAGATTCAACAGCCCAAGTGCAGCAATTAACATCAGCATAGTCTTGTCATCTTTGCCACCAGCACGATTTAAAGAGTTGGCAATGATGTTGACTAGATTATCCTTTGACGGAACCTCTTCGGTGTCTGAAGTTGCTTCAAAGTCTTTAAACTTCTTCATTTCTTTTTCTTTTCTTCAGCCATAGCATCAACAGCAGCTTTATTTTCTACAATCCATTGTTGTAGACCAATCAGTTGTTGGCTGTTTTGGAGGCATCTAGAGTAGTTGTTGAAGATGGTAAGGAGGGCTTCATTGTCTTTAATTCCTGAGGGGCTCGCATCAGAAGCTCTGGCGGGGTCGGCATCACCGGATGTGGCACTAGCGTCGTGCGCGTACACCCAGCCATTAGACATATTGTGCTGAGCAGGAACAGCTTTTGTAGCGATGTCACGGTATACATATTCCTTTTCCCTAATCGTATTGGTTCTATCAACAAACTCAGTAACTACTTTGTTACTTATCTCTGTATTTTTCTTTTCAAGTTCGGCAACCTGTGCACTCTTCTCGGCAGAGAATCTTGCCAGTTCAGCCTCGGCATATGCTGATCCCTTCATATAGCCAAAGATAAACACCCCAATTAGGAGTGCACCAGCGGCCATTAACTTGTATGGTAGAGGGATCATGCCGAACATATTATTTAGCCTTAAAGCTTTTGAATCTCTTCATTGGTTTGTCAAACAGTCTCTTGTTCTTTGGATCGGCTACATTAGCAGCAACGTTCACAGGACCGGTTCCCATTGCAACATCTTCATGCATATCATGTTCGGAATCAAGCTCTCTAAACTTTGATTGAACACCACGGTGAAACTGTGCAGCATGTGATGCCGACTTAAACTTGAATGCTGCACCCTTATCGGAAACATAATCCAGTTCACCGCCGTGTGCAGCAACATGCTTCTTGAAATCTGGCGAGTTCATCTGCTTTTCACCGTGTGAGTCATATGTCTTGACATGCACAGAGTGAACAGTTTCTTCTGCAAAATAACCGGTTCTTTTTGGTCCAGAAACTTTAATGATATGTTGAGTAGAATCGGAGTCAGGATATAATTTATGAACAGTATATTTTCTATCAGAATCGTGTTTATTATGACGTGCCGCAGTTTTATCTGCAAATGCTTTTGCTGAGATATAAGGTCTAGATGTACTTCCACCTTTATTATATTTTGCATTAGATAATACACGGCCATGGACAGGATGCGCCACAATGCTATGCATTCTTTGTTCTATTGCAGTTGATTTTGAATATTCTTCCTTCATCTCACCCTGCATATAGTTAGCAGCAGTCGAGATGTAGTCCTCAGCAAGAGTGATCTTTGACTGTACCCATTCAGGAATATTTGTGTCGCGTTCTAGCATATCATGGATACGCTGTGCGTTGGCAATAATAGACTTAAGTTGTGACATAGCCATGTCACCTTCATAGTCGTATTCTTGTTTTTCTTTAGCCATTAAATCTTCCTTAGTATCTTTACAATCTTCTCATCCATATCAATATCGGATGTATATACTGTCTTATTCTCTACGCCGACACCTACTACTACATCAGGGAGAAAGCCCAATAAAATAATGAACGGCTTCAATAGATGAAGATGCCCGTTCAACTTAAAGAATAACATTCGTGTCGTAACTGGACCAAATACATTATACAAGATAATGAGATGATTCAGTATCAATCTCTCTTTAAGTTCACCTGATTCCTCATATCGATTAAACAATCGTTTGATATATTTAAACCTAGATAGGTCTTCATAAAATTCTAGAGTATCAAAACACTGTGGGTTATCATAATGTTTTGCAGCGTACAACATAAAGTTGGACTCATCAAGCTTATCAATCATTACGCAATTCTTACTTTGACAACCCCCGCAGCAGTATAGTATAGTTGTCCTAGCACAACACCAGCGGTATTGGCTGCTGTATCATCTGCGTACGGACCTTGTACAATAGCTTTACGAAGTGTGGATAATGTAGCAGACTTTGTAGTGTTAGCGGAGATATCTTCTACAATGAAAATATCCCCGCTAGCAATCGACGTATTTGCCGTGCCAATTGATGTCAGTTCTGTCAGTTTCTTAGCACGATCAGACATTTATTATGCGTCCTTCATTACGGTATCTTCAAGGTCACCAGCAATTGAACCCATAGCAACCAAGGTTTCTTCTTGAACACGGCCGGCACGACCACCAGTGCCTACAACACGACGTACCCAACCAGCATGAGCTGCACCCTGTCTAGCACCAGAGATAACACCTGCGGCTGTTGCTCTTTCACCAGTAAATGTATGAACTTCAGCAGTTGCAGTAGTTCTTGTATCAGTGATATCGATATTTGCACCGTTTAGAGAAGCCGCAAGAACAACACCTGTTGTATTAGAAAAAGAGATGTAGTAAGATGTGGCACCTGTTAAAGGCGTGATAGCCGTATTTCCAGCTGGAACAGTATACAATACTTTATCACCGGCTAAATAGATGCTATTTGCACTAGTAATTTTAATAAAGTCGGTTGCAGCAACAACACCTACTGTATTCGCTGTAATGTTCTGTGCTGTTGGAGCAGCAACAGTTACTGTTGGTGGTGTTGTATATGTATTACCAGGAAGGACTGATAGAACCGAGATACGACCTGTTGTATTTAGACCGTTTGCAGTAGCATTACCACCAACTGTTACTACTGCATTAGCTGAATAACCAGAACCTGCAAAAGTAGTTGTGTATGCAATAATTGAACCGTTTGTTACGGCCATTTCAGTTGTATCAACACCATAAACCAGTTCAGCATTGCCCATAATAATACCATCTGCAGGATAGTCTGATGATTCAGACAATGGAACAAATGCAGGCCCTTGCTGGATAGTGTAAGTATTACCAGCTCCAATTGCTACAATATTAGCACCATTCTTGCCTGACTTAACAGTCATGAATGTTGAATTACCAACAGTTGTTACAACAAATGTATTACCAAAAGCAGCAATATAGTTGCCAGGCTTTACTGTTGTGTTAAATGAAGTTGATGTACCAACAACGTTGCCGGTTACATTATCAGCATTCTTTGTAATTGCGACAGTACCAGAAACGGTTACACTGTCATTGTTACCCCATAAAGACATTTTTCTTCTCCTGTAAACTTTCTTTTATTTATAATTGATCAGAGTTCGCTTTTAAGATTAGCATGCGAGTGGCCAATCTTCTTTTGAAATGCTTCTTTTTCATCAGGCTTCATACCAGCATGCTTATTAAGCAACTTAGCAGCATGTGTACCAGAAACTTCCTTAGAATCGCCATGTGTAAAGTGGATTGTAGATCCACCAGTCATAGAAGTCTTAGCCTTCTGGAGTTGTGTCATTATGTTTTGGCCTGCTTCAGTCTTTGGCTTCTGCAGTACACCATTCTTCTGAAGAAGTTCAATCTTCTTCATGTGTTCAGGATTATCATGCATCAGCTTTTCTTTAGTTCTAGGATTAATTGTGAAATCCTTGGCACCAGCTTTTCTTGGACGACCACGTGCTTCATCCAGTTCTACTTCTTCGGTAGCTGGAACACGAACAGACTTAGAACCTGGCTTAGCAGTATACTTACGGACAGCCATGTCGGTACCACGCATACGCTTGGTCATTCTGTCATAATCGCCAGTTTCACGAGCCTTAGCATCGTCTTTCTTATTGGCAGAAAGATACTTCAATGCAGCATTCTTTGAGATCTCATCGATCTGTTCGATATCAGCATCATTCAGAGCATCAATAAAGTCCTGCTCTTCCTGAGTAAGACGCGACACAGCCGTTTCAATGCCCTTCTCGCGGTTCTTCAATTTGCGATACTCTTTCGATGTATCTTCACCAGACTGAGACTTGAGTGCTGCTTTAACAGCATGTTTCTTAGAATCATGAGCAGCATTTACTGTATAAGATGCAAGGGCTTCACGGGAAATCTCATCGATCTGCTCTGACTCTTCCTTGGTCAGTTTATTGACAGCTTTTGAAACGCCTTTAAATCGATTATTAACTTTACGCTCTGCATCTTTTGTGTCTTCAAAGTCATCAATATTACGTTGCATTTCCATGCCGTGCGCCAAAGTTTTTGCTTGCGCCTTCTTAACATAAGAACCAAGAGTTTTCTTCGAGAGTTCGTCGATTTGTTCAGCTTCTTCCGAAGTAACCTTCTGGTAAAGAGTCTTGCCAGTCTTTGGATCTCTAGGAACCGAAGTCTTCTTAGTCATTTGACCTGTGTGCTTCTTGAAAGCTTCATCAGGTGAAATCTTCTTGACAGTGATATCACCTACAGCTTCTTCGATCTCTGCTTCTTCCTTGGCATAAACCTTGTACATAGGATTCTTCATAGCCTTGACATCGGCTTCATCCTTAGACTTGTGAGAAGATATAACTTCTGTGCCCTTCTTTACAACCCAGGCTTCTTCAAGTTCTTCCTTGAATGGTGAACGGCCTTCGCCACTTGGATTCCAAGGTGTCTTGGCGGCTTGAATAGCATCATGCTGTTTCTTATCAATGATGCGAACACCCTTGTTGTGTGAGAAACTTCTGTAGTGATTCAGAGCAGCGAATGCCTGAGTCTTGTGAACAGGAATATATGACTTGCCGCCATGATGCGCATTAGTCAACTCAACATACTGCTGATCTTCGTCAAGCGAGACTTCTTCGTTAGCCTTCATAGCCTTCTTGGCAAGATGCTTGGCAACATTCTTTACCTTATTGCCATACTCATCCTTGCGCTCACCGGCTTTTCTGTAAGGACCTTCAAAAGGAACATCATCATTAGATTCCTTGACGCCGTTTGGTTCTTTCTTTTCCTTAGCTTCGCGCTCACGCTTCAGCAAAGTACCAAGCTTGCCGGCTGTCTTACGATCCTTATCAGAAGGAGCGTCATTAGTAGGCATGTAACCTTCCTTCATGCAAGCTTCACACTTACAATCAGCGCCGCATTTCTTCTTTGCCTCTCCAAGAACGCCTGACACGGCGCTCAGAAGATTGGTTGTAAATGTGTCTTTAATATTCTTAGTGAACATCTTCTGAACTCCGTTTAGTCGTTATCAATAAGTTTAAGTTTACGTTGTGCGGCTTTTGATCTCTTGATCAAATATCTTTTTACATTATCTACATCACGATCACCCTGCGGTCCTACGATCGGATCCGGCTTGTTACCCGAAGGCGGAACACCGAATCGTGGATCATCAGCAGGGTGATAGTCAGGACTTACTTCCTTGGTCTCATCCTTAAAATACTTCTTAAGATCATTATAATGATCGTTTGCAATCTTATCTATCTTCTCGGCTTGACCCATTGCATCAGCCAATGGTTTGATCTTACCAACAAGTTCTTCAGCCTTATCTATATCGGCCTGAGATGCCTCCTGAGATGCGATGATTCCCTTGTGCAGGTCAAACAACCTATCAAGATGAATAGCAGTTTGTTCAGCAGAGTTTGCATCGGTCTCTTTCGGCAGATCAGCAAAGATGATCTGTGCATCAGGAGACATGTCAAATACCTTGGTAGTATATGAACCTACCGCGATCTGATCGTTCTGGTCAGATTCTTTACCAAGTTGACTCTTGGGTTGAAGTCCTTCCAGCACATCTCTGATTTTAGATTCTACCGAGCGGTATGTCATTTCATTGTGGCTCTAAGCATCCAGTCATGCTTCTTGTGAGCATCTAGACGCTCTTCCAAGAAGTTAACAAGGCCGTTCTGATTATACTCGTCTGCAGCATCACGTGCCATCTTAAGGGAAGTGTACACCTTCATGTTATCTGTATATAGGTTTGATACCATCTGAGAAGCACCGATTACAAGAACCTCGTCTTGGATATTGGAGAGTTCTGCAAAACGACCGAAAGCGGCTGGAGCATATGCACCAGCTGCACGAATCTCTTCGGCAAAACGATCAATTGCAGCGCCGACTTCCTCATAGATGTTACCAAAGAATTCATGGTACATAGGGAACATTGGTCCCTCTACATTCCAGTGATAGTTTTGTGCCTTCACATATAGTGCATAGGTATCAGCAAAAGCTACCTTGAGTGGGTTTGTAATCTCTTCCATTAGTTGCACTTCCATCTTCTTAATGACATTGCTTTACGAGTTGGTCTACCCTTCTCATCCTTCATAGGACCTGGCATACCTGACATACGGGCACAGAAAGACTTACGTCTTCCGGCATCCTTGGATCCAGGCTTGACCTTACCGGTTACGGCAGTCTGAAGCTTTGACCCAGGATTCTTTGCACGGAATGCCTTGACACCCTTTGCAGTCATTCCTGCACCTTTTTCGGTAGCAATGAAATGACCCTTAGAGTCTGCACCACGTTCCATGATGAATTCCTTGAATCCGATAATATCATTTGCCATCGTGTTCATCCGAATCTACGTCTTCTGGTTCTTTGACGTCAATGATCTTCTTACCAGTTCTGCGCATTGAGGTTGATGCCTTACCGAATGATCCGTCTTTATGACGACGTGGTGGCATATAGACTGGCTTCTTATCAGCAGCTACAACATCTTCTTCGATCTCTGCCATCTGTTCAATAACATCCGGATGCAGAGAGAAACCGCCCTTGATCTTGATGCCACAGTCAGCAGCCGACAGAGTCACACCGATACCAGATGTCCAGGCCATATTAAAGCTCTCATTTAAATCAGAAGTAACTTCTTCTGAGATGCCGGCATGCTGATATGCCTTCTTCTTGGCAGAGTCGGCAAGTCTCCAGAACTTTACATGATGACCGTTTGATGACTTCCAACCAACATGATCGCCATTTTCATTATGAAAAGGTTTTACATATGGTTTGGCCTTAGCTTCATCGATGATCTTCTTTTGAATCTCTTGTTGGCGTGCCTTGACTGCCTGGTCAGCAGGAGGACGATCTACAAGTTCGATCTTCTTACGCTTGTTAGTTGCTACAGACTCTTGAGCAGATTTGATACCAGCAGGTGTTGGTGCACCTTTCTCACCAACCTTGCGCATACGCTCACCGGATCCACGTTTGATTCTTTCACGCTTTGCCTGAATATTTGCCCACAGTCCACGACCTGCTTCATGAAGATCTTTATCTGCACCGCCGTATGTACCCTTACCTTTAGAGATATATGAGTTTACACGAGCCATGCCCCACTGTTGTGGTGTAGTGCCAGGTCTATGGCCAGTATTCCATGCAGCAACACCACGAGCATATACTTTTTTCAACACAGAAAGTGAAACACCAGACTTCTTGGCTTTGTCAGCAAGACCGCCGGCTGCTTCGGCAATAAGTGCCTCAACGTCCTCACCATACATTGCATGGTACTTCTTTGTATACTCTGATTGCGGCATGCCCTTCTTGCGGGCTTCCTTATCACCAGGTGCATCTTGATATGCACGTGAATCCTTATCAGAATACTTCTGCATCTTTTTCCAGTGGGTTTCGCGCTTCTTGGCGGTAGAACTACTTAGTCCTACATGATAGTTATAGTTTTCCATGAAGTCATTGAAAGACTCATCCAACTTGACATTCACAACTTTCTCTTCACGAAGGTCGGCATCCATGTGCCATGCCTTACCCTTGGCGATATATGAGTTGACGCGAGCAAACGCGAATTGCTCCTGTGTCATCCGATTGGATTCATCCCAAGAGTATTCACCACGATCGAACACTTCTTTCAGTGTCGAGAATGCAATACCGGTCTTCTCTGATTTCTTAACCAACGACTCGGTGACTACATCCTCAGGAAGAACTGCGTCAAGCATTCTTTTGAGTTGATTGCCTAGTGGATTATTATCGCGATTAAACTGGTTGATGGTATCTTCAATGATGCTGATCAGTGAGTTAGTATCAGCCGCATCAAGTGTATTGAACAGCTGTGACATCTCCTCAGTTACCTTAGGCATGATGCCCTGTGCCTTAGGATTTTGTGTCGATAGATCTTGTAATGGTGCACCATTACGGAACGACTTAAGACGTTCGTACTCTGCCTTGCGGATACGAGGAAGTAGACGCTTAGCAATCTTTTGGATCAGCTTGGTCTTCTTTGCTACTGCAGTATCTACCTGGATCTTCTCGGTAGTTGTCAACTCTGCGTAAGGTGTACCCTTGCGAGCTGCGAATCTCTTCTTGACGATTGCACGAGCATGAGAGAGTGCTCTCTTCTCAAGCTGTGACGATCCTGCTAATTTGTTTTTGGCAACCTCACGTGCTCTTTCCATCTTGCGTTCATGCGTACGCATGACGCGTGCACGCTTCTGACGCTGTGGTAATGTCAAGGCTTTACGCTCTTGAATTACGGGAGCAGTTAGGTCTACGGAATCCTCTTTGCGTATTTTTAACTGGTTGCCATCGGTACTCACGTCATTTAGCTGAGGATTGATGTCGATACCATCTAATGGCTTGCCAGTTGCAGATTTCCCAGAAGGCTTCTTGAGGTTTTTCTCAGGTGCTTTATCCGGTACAGTCTCGTCTTTTACTTTTTTGTCGTCTTCCATCAGAGTTTCCCTTGGGCTTATCTGTTACACAAACGGGATTGCCGTAGCCTAACCGCAAATCTATTTATACAAATTAGTATCCAAGCTGAAAGATAAAAAAACTGTTATATAAGCTCTTTGATAGTAAAGGCAAACCACACATCTAGTTTGGTACTGCTGTCTACTCTTTTCATACACAAAGTCATCATATTTGGAGTTTCTCCACCATGCATATTTGCAGGACCTTCATCCGCAGAAGAATTTTTACCAATTATAATACCGCTATGTCGCATTATAGCACCATTTGGAGTAAATGCATTTCCTTGATTAGAAGAATTTTTGTCTTGATATACACGATATTGGCTATGGACACCGAACGTAGTCCAAGCAGGTATAGTAGCTCCTGTAATAGCTATATCGCCTTCATACCATTCGTATATGATAGTACTTGCATTTGCGTTGTTGTTTCCAATCTCATACTCAACAATTTTAATTATATCTGCGGTATTGGCACTACCATTTCTAAAACTAACAATCGGGCGCATAGTATCGTCCATAGTCCAACCGCGATTTGTGTTTGTTGCATGGTTGTTAAATGAATACAACGCGCCAGCTTCTTCTAATGTAATAATAGTTCCGCTAACAGGAAATGGATTAGTAGCGGTAACTAAACTGCCATTTGCTGTGGCAATTTGATTGACCTCGAAGAGCGTTTTATTTGCAGCTTGATATGCATTATTACCGGTATTAAACTGAGCCATTAACTAATCCAGTTCTTAAATCTTATGATGAATGATTCGTTGACACCCATGCCTTTACGGACATCATGATACAATTCATCCTTGTGGGCTTTGCTCATACCTGATGGAGCCATCTTATGGAAAGATTCCTTGTCACCGGCTGCAGCATGTTTACGCATAGCGGTACCAGATGCAGACTCGATACCATCTCCGCCTTCCTTGCGTTCACCACCTACTGACTTGACCTTGATGCTCTTGAAGTTATAATAGCCATGCTTTCCACCTTCATGGCCATTATAACGGTGTAGAAGATCATGGAACTGCTGAACACGGTCTGAACCGACATGCATAGTCACGTGAGTATAACCCGCCGCATGCAATTTTGACATCTGATGAAGTAGTGTAGGTGCATCTCTGCCCATTGCTTCTACATTAGATCCCTTGACAGCCCGCTTGAGATGCTTAACCTTCTGCTCGGGCGTCAGAGGATTCTTCTTGGCATCATGAGATCCTGTAGTTAAGATCTTATGATCTGCGCCTTCTTTCTTGGCAGCATCCATTACATGCTTTACGACCATAGCATGACCAGCGTGGACCGGATTAAATCTGCCTTGAGTTATATGGATTGATTTCATAGTGAGCTATCCCTGTTAAAGTTGGCAGCAGAGAACTCACGACGATCAACGAGCTTCGTAGGACGGTTATGTCTTACGGCAACAAATCCCTCTGGCTTTGCTTTCTTGCCACGAATAGAGTGTTCAAACTCTGAGTTCGAAGACAGTGTACGAGTCAGGATATCTTTGGCTTTCTGGAGACGACGATGCATCTGAAGGACACGGTTGAAACCTGCACGATTCTTCTGTACATGATCTAGATCTATCTGAGCCAGTGCAGACTTCTGTGCCTTGGCCTTCTCAGTCTTTACAGCATTAATCTTCTTCTGATGAGCATTTGTAAGATGTTCAATATATCCACTAAGAGATGGATTCGTGCCATGACGAATGGTGCTATTGATATATGTTTTCAAAGGAACTTGATGCTTCTGGACTGCTTCAAAAGCATCTTCGCCAGTAGCTCTATGCAACATGGCAGCTGCTTTCATGTGTTTAGCAAACTGTTGTTGGTCTCTAGGACTATAGTCCAGTTGGTCAAGCGGGTGCTCGGTAGAGATCAGATGCACATCCTTATTCTTCTTAAAAGAATTAAGTTCAGGTGCATACTGTGCCTTCATATCCTGTAGGGTCTTGCCCTTGTATGCAGTATGAACGGCAACACCGATCTGAGAGTTTAGTGCAGCCTGACCATGAGGAGAGTTCTTATCAGCAGCATATGTGATCGTATTCGGTGTGAACTTAACTTTATTACCATGTGTCTGGACATCGCCTCTAGTGTGCATGATATCACCCTGGTAGACACCCTTCTTAGGAGTCGTCTTAGGCAGGTGTTCTAATGCAGCCTTAAGCTTCTCGACCAGACCAGGGGCATGCCCATGGTTGCGTTCGATATCTTCAGGTGTATAGTTGATCTTAGGATTCTTATTGAAAGCAGACTTAGTAGCAACGAAGAACTTGCCATTCTCAGGATTTGTACCGAAGATCACCGACGGCGAACCGTCATACTTCATGGTTACCTTGGTTGCATTCTCCTTGCCTGTGAGCTTGTCATGCACATCCTTCAGGTTGTGGTATGCATGCGAGAATCCAGCAGCGCCACCATGAATGACATGATCTTCGGCATGTTCAAGGTGTGTAAGCTTTTCTTCGCTTGCATCTTCTGAAAGGAAATCTTTAAATGAGGTCATTATTTCTTCCTACGAGAAGGGAATTGGTTAAACATAGTTTGATACTTAGAGAAGTTTATGATCATCTGAGTACTCCAAACCTGCTCTTCACCGTCATCAGTGGTAACATGAAGAGTAGCATTGGTCCAGATGTTGCCAGTCATCTTAGCATCTACGACTGGTTTGCCGATCTTCTCGATCATCTTGCCCATGAAGTTCTTATAGGCATCTTCGGCACCCTTGACATTCAGTTCAACATACCGATCAATCATGACCTGATTAGCCTTGACGATGTATGGATCACCGGCACGATGCGCGTTAGATACTGGTTTTACAAACGAACGAAACAGGTCTCGCTTAGCCTGCGCCGACTTATACTCGGATGCACCCATGGTACGTGAATTAGGGAGAGGAGCTACCTTATTAAGATCCATACCATGCTTCTTCAGGATATCAAGCTTGTCCTTGACAAACTCCTCAGAACGCTTCTTGGCCATATCAATATATTCTTGCATATGACTTTCGAAGATCTTGATAAGTGATGACGAGTCAGCAAACTTACGGCTCATATCAGAGGCAGCAACAGCCTTAGCTTCTGCGCGCTTCTGTGTAACCTTGACAACCATACCCTTAAGAGCTTTAAGATCGTCAGCGACAGGCTTCCACTTCTTAACAAGATCATGTGTAATTGCAGCAATCGCCTTGAACTCTGGCTTTAGCTTGGATGCAAGTTTATCAATCTTACCGAGGGATACAAACGAGTCATGTGGCCATGAATAATAGATATCAACAAGCGTTGCATCGCGTTCGCCTTTACGCATAGACGCAAGAATAGCTTCACGGCCTGCATCGGTTTCCTTACCAAAGACACGACGGGCTTGACTACCAAGATCCTGATAGATAGGATTAAGGATCTCACCAGCTTTCTTATGGCCAGCAATAGCAGCAACAATCTCTTCACGAGTTGTCATACGAGATTCAATGATGTAGTTCTTAAAAGATTTCATCGTACAGTCTTTATCGATCCATCAGGGTTTACAAAATAAGCCTCGAACTTGATGTTCGGGTACTCTTTCTGTAAAGAAAGGAATGCATGAAGATTGCTAGGTGCATCATCAAACAACCTAAGTTTTACATAGTTCTTTGTATTTATATATTTCCGGAAGATGATCTTCTTGGCTTCGGCCGATGAGTCGATCTTCAGGTTACCAGCGCGTTCGACGTGGATCTGATCTATAGGTAGACCATAGTCACGGAACGTCTGAAGGAAGATATCCTTGTTGTCAAAGTCTGCACGAGCAGTACAGATGATAACACGACTGTGTGGATTCTTACGAGAGTTGGCAAAGATCGCCTTGGCCTTGGCAACCATACGATCTATAGGTTTAGACGACTTACGAAATACCTCAGCATTCGCAAACTCACCATAGTTGTAGGTCTCACCGGCTTTACGCTTGTAGGTATTGAATTGTTGGTTATCCAGCATCCGAACAACCTTGCCGTCCTTCATGACAGCGACCTTGGCATACGTATGGAACAATGTCTCATCGATATCGAATATCGTGAGCGTACCTGAACCTACAAACTCTCTGAATCTTTTCTTTATCATAGTTTACCCTACAACGTTTTCGAAATAATGTACATAGTTTATTTTAGAAATGGGTTCTTTTTTTTCGATCCCGGTTTCAACGAGTAGTCGCTGTTTGGCATCTTCTTGATTTTAATCTCAGCCTGAACCTCATAGAATTCTGTACGCGTACCGATACGAACCTTGAAGTCGCCCATGCCTTTTAGTAGGGGAATACTTGATCCGAAACCGAATGGGTCCTTATTAGAGATCTTATAGAAGTCGTCACCTGCCTGCATATAGTATGCAGGTTCAGTCTTGCCAATCGTATAGTGGTCAGTTACGACCTTGCCAAGATCCTGGTTCTCTTTGTTGGCGATGTAACGATTGATACCTGGCTTTGAAAAGTATGCCTTCATGATATGCAGAGGAACAGCACCTGGTTCTTTCAGTCCAGTCTTAGATGATGGTATCTTAAGATCCTTCATCGGAATACCAGAGAACTTAGAGATCTCTTCTATAAACTTTTTGGTCATAGGCGACTTGTTCAGGATCTCGACAGCAGCTGCTGCAGCTGGAGTTTTATATGTTGTCTGCCATTTACCATTCTTATAGAACATACGAGGATTTGACAGGTTGTCGGTATGACTCATCTTGACCTCAAGCCACGTCTTCTTATTATTATAAGTTAGCTTTACGTCAGGATAGTCTGTACCAACCGATGGCCTCTCTGCCTTGACACCTGGGATTTGATCGATGTTCTTGGCAACATCTCTTTCATATTTGTCTGATGCAGCACTCATATAAACTCCTTTCATCTATTTATAAGATACAAAAAAACCTCCCGAAGGAGGTTTAGTTGATCCACTCTGGAGCTGAACGTTTCTTCCATGAGTGCATGGAAGCCTTACCGTACTTGTAGTAGTTACGGTAGTTGGCAATAGGATCATCACCGATCTTGTATTGTTCATCCATGCAAGATGGCATCGGCGTCCAGTCCCACTCCTTGAGATTAAGCGGCGGAGACTGGATCATCAATCCCATCTTATCCATGGTCATGTGGTACTTGCCATAACGATAAGTATATTCATCGCTGAGAGCAAAGAGATGATCGACCAGCCAGTTATAATTTTCCACCGACGATCTGGCCCAAACAGCACTTGGGTGATTGATATGAGTAGCACTATAGAAAATAGTATCGCGTTCATCATGTAGTGTATATACCCTTTTCTTACGTCCAGACGACGTATCTATGGATTCGGTTCCGTCGAGTAGACGATGTGCCGTGGATAGTAGTTGGGCAGTCTCAAGGATCATCTTGACGACATGCTTGTCTACCATCCACTGTGCACACTGCCGCGGATCTTCATGAAGATAGAAGATGTTCACAGACCTGCTTTCTTTACGATATCCTTGTATCCACGCCAGGACGGATGGATGTGGTCAGGTTGCACAAACGAGGCAGAGATAATAGTATCGCCATATTTGTGTGCAATATCCTTGACAGTTGCATTGACACCAGGCTTACAGAAGCCCTTGTTGCACGGAGGCATGACCCATACAACCTTCATGGCACTGACACGATAACGCATCTTAGATAGTTCCTTGAAGGTGTTGACATACTTATGGTCATTGGTGCCGAGGCTGATAACAACGGTATTGGCTTCGAGCTTGACATTGCCCCACCGCTTATTCCACTGCCACGTATTGAATCCGCCCTTGGAATACGAGACGCATTCCTTAGGAGCAAACATTTTGGTACCGACCGCAATTGAGTCACCAATAATTAAACATTCAATCATTGTAAGGATCCATTGTGCCCTTCCAGACTTTACTGCCACAACCATCATATTCCCAGTCACGCTGGTCTGGATCAAGTTCCTTTAGTTCTGTCTCGTTAGCCTTTGTGTCCTTAACATATTCAATCTTGTTGATCCAACCAAGTTTGTGTTCGTCTGACCAATCTTTGAGGTAATCATTGTCCTCATCAAACATACGAAGATACTCAGTTGTATCGATCTCACGAGTAGAAGAGATCATCTCATCAAGATGATATTGTGAAAGTTCTGCAAGATCGCCCATGTTCATGGTGACTTCATCCTTGGCATGTTCTGCACAGTCTGCCTCAACGACATAACGCATGCGGAATACGCTGATGGTCTCTACAAGATACTTTTTTTGCATGATTAATTACCTAGATTACGTGATTCAACTGGTTCAACTTCCGGAAGCGGATCGAACTTATAGGTTCCTGGAACTGACAACCAATCAACAACAAGTTCCATAGCCTTAATCATTTCAGCAAGCCGCTTGCGATCTTGTTCAGGATCGACGTCAAAGATCATATTTGTACCACGTATATAGTCTTCAAGTAAACCGGTACGTGATTGAATTAGTTCATCGACAACAACACTATACAACGCATCGGGATCGATTTCAACAGTAATCTTACTCATAATAATTCTCCTTACCATTCAGGTGCAAAAGTTTTGTCCGTCTTTTCATATACTTGGAACCAATCACATCCATATGCCGGACAAACATGGATTTGGTTGGGTAGATTATTCTTATCCTTCTCACCGCCTTCGCCGCAGATGAAGTAGATGTTACCTACCTTATCAACAGCGAAGGAATGGAGGAAGATCTTGTCATACAAGGCAACCTTCTCTCTCAGAGACTTGAGTTCGCCTTCATATGCTTCGGCTTCAAGGTTCATTCAACAACCTTTTTATAACGATTGAAACTGCCATCGGCTTCTTCAACCATTATCTCATCTAGACGAGGATTGTGTGCAATGATACGTTGCTCGTCTTCAGCAATCACACGACGTGCCTCACGAAGCTTACGCATCACAGCATTGGCCACACCTTTAGTGTTTCGTCCGCTGTCCATAGCAAGGCCAGCGGCATCAGCACATGCCACATACAACTCATCAGGCAAAGACCAAGATAAGTCGACAGCATTAGCAAAGTCACCGACGCGACGAAGATATTCCTGACCGCCATCTACTGCAATGGCACCACATGTGCATTCTACATAGTCATGACGATGCTTTGAGACGATGAAGTCTCCACATCCAAGACATGTTGCGGCGTTCTGAACAATCATATCACAAGTCCACTTGTTTGTTTGATGTATTCCTTGGCAACAGGCTCATAGGTTTTAACAAGACTGAAGATGTGTTCAGACTTGAAGTCAACCTTGACGTCTGGACCAGCAGTCATGATGTAAGGAACGAGACCGAAACCTTGCTGGCCCATCATGACGACATGGGGCTTGTTGATGGTTACAGAACCATCGACTGCAGTCAACCGACCGATAATCTCATCACCACCAAGGACCTTGAGAGTGACAATATCATTGATCTTATACGGGGTTTCAATAAGCATAATTTATAGACCTAACGATTTATATGTGAAACCAAACGGTTTTCCGTTGGCTACGTCTAGAGTAAGATAATCAAGGAAGCAGTCGAAGTAGTGAGCAGCTTCTTCCTCACCAGAGTTATTCAATGCGACTACAGCCTGTTTAGTGTAATCGATGAGAGTGCGAAGTGTGACGCCAGTGCCATCGGACAGGCTCGGGGTTTTAATCGGATTTGCCATAATATATCTCCTCAATTGAATATTAGATATAGCACAAACAGGAATATTAGTACATACCAAATGTGTCGGACAGTAAAATTAATTAAATTAAACATGATCCATGTATAAAGTATAATGCATAGCACGAAAGGGACAAAAAAGAGGAATAGGATGAAACCAAGTATACTAGCCACGACGCATCCTTGCTATCTCGATGGCGTCTTCTTGACTAAAGACCGGAACACTGTTTGACTTGTGCATCGTAGCGATGCCAACCAGTCGGTTGCCTGTATAGACGTTCGGCTTTTTGGCAAAGGTAACACCGGTATCGACCTGTGAGGGATACTTCTGTCGGTGATCAGATACATTATACTCCGGCATCTTGGTGCCACGGAGAGTGGGATTGTACCGGCCCTGACGGTATGCAACATACTCGTCAAACGTCTTAGCCTTGAGACCGAGTTTGCGTTGCTCTCTGTTGTAATCAATAAAGCCCTGAGCATACTTGGCATTGACAGTCAAAGCCTTTGCCTTGCTCTTGCTAGTTTTCGTCGTCGTATACGCAGGACCGAGAAGGTGCATTGTCATTATAATCTCCACAAAGATACGATGGTGAGGGACAGTCCACCCTGCAATTCAGCAATTTACGAAAGACCACTCGTGTCCTTCACCATCGTATAAGTCAATCTATCACATATTTGATAATTTGTACACAGTTATTTTTTAGTTTGCCAATGAATTTGATCGGAGATGGATTTGATGTATTTGGTCATTTGGTTGACGAATTTCTGACGAGGTTTTCCGTTAAGGATAATATCGGAGCGCCAAGCGGCGACGAGTTCGTCGCGGTGGTTATAATCGTTTTGATAAAAAATACAGGAGTCGAGATCTGGGTGTTGGTTAAGATAATCGACGAGTGTTTGGATGTTGGGGAATTTAGGTGAGATGGTGTCGTCGAAATATTGAATGGTGTACATATAGTTTCTCCTCAATGAAGTACCAACCTACCATCTTTTCGATATATTGTACATACAAAAAAGGGGCGACCCGAAAGCCGCCCCAAATGCGTGTGACAGGAGGAACCCCACCTGTAATCCCGTCTATTCCAGTCGTCAATTAAGACACTTGCCTCTTATACAGATTAAACTGCATACCCACGCACCACATAGTGTACCATTATTTATACCAGTTCTACTGATAATTCTAGATTTTTTTGCGGATTAGCTAAAAAAAATGCTGGAGTCTGACCATTAAATCCACCGCCGAAGTTAAGGTGGCGGACCATCTCCTTGGCTTTGGACATACGCATACCCTTGATTACAATCTGATCAGTCTTGGTCTCAAGGATATCGCCAAATCCTCCGCCAACATCAACAATCTTACCAGTATTTACAATCTTATAGTTAACCATCAATCTTCTCCCATTTAAAACCAAAACAAAGTTCTTGCATCTTACGATGAAACCAATTAGGTTGCTTGCCTTCCTCGGCCATCCACCACACACCTTTTATTAAATGACATTTCCAGGTATACTTAGGATTCTTGATTAAGTTTACTTGCCAATCAGTTTTAAGGTTATCGATCATTTGAACCCCGCAAATTTATTCTTGTCAAACTTGGTTGCAGGCTTGTAATCATTCTCATAACGTTGGCCAGCAGTAGACTTGTCGAAGATAGGTGTATCGTCTACTAGATCTTCCTGAGCAGACTCCTCGGTGTTGTACAACTTCATCTTAGAGTAGTCTACACCTATGACGAACCGCTTATGCATTTCAGGATCGCCATAACGGTTCTTAAGCTGCTTGACCATGATCTGACCAAGTTGCTTCAGTTCGTCACTAGAGATTAGTGCAAACATGAAGTCAGCAGTTGCCGGTAGACCAAATGACTCAGACGTATCCTCAAGACCAACATCAGACGACGAGTAACCAGTACGAGTAGTCTGAGTAGCTGATACGATAGGAACGTTACACTCAACAGCCAGACCACGAAGTTCCTCAGCAATTGCCTTGATCATCGTGTACGAGTTAACATTAGAACCTGCCTTGATACGTGATGAAGTGCAGATGTTCAGGTAGTCGATGTAGATGATGTCAGGAACAAAGTTCTTCTTGATCTTTAGCTCGTTGATCAGGTGGCGGAAGTTAGCCGAACCAGCACATGCGGTCGGATATTCCTTGACGATCAACTTACCCTTGGCACGCTTCTTGACACGGCCCATAAGTGTATCATAGGTTGTCTTAGGAAGATCACGAAGATCATCAGTTGTCATACCGAGCAGGTTGGTATCGATACGTTCGGCAATCTTCTCTTCAGCCATTTCCATGGTGATGTACAGGACGTTAAGACCTGCCATTAGATTCCCTGCCGCGCAGTGACACATGAACAACGACTTACCCACACCTGTACCTGCCAGAGCAATATTGAGTGTCTTGCGTGGTAGACCACCCTTCGTAATCTTGTTAAAGAAGTCCAGATCAAACGGGATCTTCACCTCAGTACGGTGGTAGAACTCATAACGTGAGTCAGAGTCGTCAAGGAAGTCATGGCCGATGTTCTGGTCGAATGTCACAGCCAATGCATCAGTCAGTATCTGAGGGATAGAACCGACAGAGATACCATCCTTACGTTGGTTGTCATCGACCAGCTTGATCGACGCCATGAGAGCATTGTAAAGAGCCTTGTCCTTACAGAACTTCTCAGTGGAGTCGATTAACCAGGTGATGTCACGATCATCACTCTTGGCCAGTTCAGAGATGATACCTTCGGCACTCTTGAACTGATCATCAGATAAACCAACCTTGTTGCCAAGGTCAATACTCAATGCCTCCTTCGAGGGAAAAGTATTGTACTTGGCAACATACGACTCGACTAGTTCGAAGATGGTACGATCAACATTATCAGTGAAATAGTCAGACTTCAAGAATGGAATTACCTTACGAGCATACTCCTCATTATTAACAAGATTTCCAAAGATAACGTTTTCAATTTTCATCAATCGTCCTCGTCTAGTACCAGATCTTCAACAACATCCTCGCTCTGCATAATGGCACCTGCAGATACGCCATACTTCTTCTCGATGTACTCATTGAACTTAGGGCACATCAGGATCGGCAACCAAAACTCTGAAGTATATGTATCAACCATACGCCAGTTCTTGTCGAAGATCTCACCAGTGGTCATGTCAACCTTCTGGAACCAGCCAACCTTTGGCTTGATCACATGACCAGACTCTAGGGCCATGTCCATCAGACCAGACCATTTACTAATGCCCTTGTCCCACGATACTTCGACAGGAATCTTGCTCTTTTCCTTCACATAACGTGACTTCTCAACATTGATGATGAAGTTATAACCAGTCACATCCTTGCCGTCCTTCTCTTGTTGACGACCAATGATGAAGATATTGTCAGCCGAGTAATAGATACCGGTGCCACCTGATACAACAGCCTTTGAGTACATTTCCTGAGTCTGATAGGTGTGGTTAACCACAATCATAGGAATGTCTTTAAGGTTGAGGTGTGGTGTGACCATACGGAACAGACTCTTGAGTTGCTTTGCACGTGTCATATCAGCAGCCGAGTTCTGCTTCAGTGCATCCTCAACTTCCTTCTTAGATGCAAGGTTACCGACCGAATCGATCACTACAATGACATGGTCACCACGCTTGATCTCCTCGAACTGATGCATAATGTCGAACTTGAGTTGCTCAACGTCAGTGATCGGTGTATGCAGGACGCGAGCGGTATCGATGCCGAACGAGTCGAAGTATGCCTGAGGCGTACCGAACTCTGAGTCATAGAAGAGCATAACTGCATCTGGATACTTATCCATATATGCCTTGGCCATCAGAAGACTGAACGATGTCTTGAAGTGCTTTGATGGACCTGCCCAGATAGTCAGACCTGGTACAAAACCGCCGTTGATCTTACCGCTAAGGGCAATATTAATGGCAGGAACAGTGGTTGCAACCATGTCCTTGGCATTAAAGAACTTAGAGTCTGCTAGGATATCTGAGTCCTTGATTGTAGTATTCTTACGAAGTTTATTTAGTAGATCCGACATATGTCCTCCTTGTATTATCAGTATAGCACGAAGTATTATTATTGTACATCAAGAATTTCTTGCAACTTGTTTTTAAACTGCAAGATCTTCTCGGCTCTATTGGGCCAATGTATGTATGCATTTTTGTCTGAATCCTTGGCAAGATTATTCAATAGCGGAAGGATAGCATGATACATTTGCATGGCCTTGTCATCAGTCTGTGCTGCAATATGGTTGTCTGACAACGTAGTAAAGCCAAAGTCAAAGTTTTCTAGTTCTGTGATACTCATGCAAAAAAGTCCTCGAGTGATGCACGCTTCTCTACGTGCCAGCCTATGGTGTTGATAATTGACTCAATAGGTTTGATGTATGCCTTGTCAAACTGCAGCTCACGGTCGATGAAAGGTGCAAGACCAAACTCCTTCGGAAGAGTTGATGGACAAGAGATGACATGTTCCTTGGTCGGGTTCGGCTTCTTAAGATAAGCATACTTGATCTTTTCACCTGAGCCGATGGTCTCATATTTATTCTGGAGTTTAAGGTCCTTGATAATTTTATTGTAGACTACTGCCCCACGTACGTGGATGGGGCAACCAGACTGGAACTGACCAGCGATGAAGTACTTCTCCATGTCCTTAACTGAAGATGTGAAGGCAATCTCATCGAAAGGAAGCGTATTGAACAGGTAGCGGAAGTCAGCAATGTACTTGTGCAGTACTTGTTCACTTTCATTCATGATGATCTCAAGAGATTTCTTAATGCCATCACGACATGATGGAGGAGTAGAGGAACGGACAGCCTCGATGCCCATCATCTTGAGCTTAGGCTTATCGTACTGCACACCTTCAGAGTTCCAGACGTTGAGGATATACATCTTCTTCGCCTTCCAGATACCTTTGTTGGCGATGTTCTCACGTTTCATCTGCATCTTCTGGGCATATGCATGCATATTGTCAGCCAGTTCCTGGTAGGCACGGTCGATGAACGGTTCGATCTTATGCTTACAGGCATCATCGATGAACTTGACGATGGTCAGATCATCAGCACCGTTAGGATACATCATATGCACCAGATACTCAAGTGTCACATAGATTGAGTCGGTATCAGATGCAACAACATAGTCCATGTTCTCAGTCTTGAAGAGACGGTTGAGATACTCATTGATCTTCTTCTCGATCCAGAGGATGGACAACTGACCAGACATGGTGATAGCTTCGGCATGATTGATATCAAACCAACGGAAGTACTGGTTGCCCAATGCACCGTAAGCCGAGTTGAGTTGGATCTTCTTGGCCATCTGCATGTTGTCAAGACGTGCAATCTCCTTGAGCAGTTTCTTATCCTTAGACTTCTCGTACTCCTTCTTGACCTCGATCATCTGCTTCTTGTACATAGTACGGTCATTGTACATACGGTCCATCAGAGCAGGGAGGAATCCACGCTTCTCTTTGGAATATAAACAAAGGTTGGCGGCGAGAGCACAGTTCGTCTTATCAAGATATTCACCGAACTTCTCTGCACCGCCAACAAGTAAGTCGTCGATCGTCACCTTATCATTCAAGCGAGTAACAAAGGTCTCGGGGGAGATGTTGTACTGCATGATAAGGTGAGGGTAAAGGGAGTTAAGATCGAACGACACAACCCACTTACTTAGACCAGTCTTTGGCTCCTTGACGTAACCACCGACCAGTGTACCATTGTTTGACTTACCGAATGGATTAACAACGATGTTGCGATCCATGAGATAGTTATGGGTGATAACATCCCACTGCTTCACGGATGCAAGACAGTCATTGTAGTTGATCTTAGCATCGTATGCCATAGCATAGACCAGCTCGATCAGTTTCAGCTTGTCTTCAAGCTTCTCTACGATCTCAACGTCATGGATATTATACTCCATATACTTTTGAAAGTTATTGAGACGAAGGTCATCTAGACCATCGTACTCGGAGTAGTCAAGCTTGGGCATATCAAGTTCAACTGAACCGATATGATCGAGCTTGTATGACTCACGAGTAACGTATGTGAACTTCTTGTAGAGTTGCATGTAGTCGAGAACCGTGACACCTACAGGAGTATATGCTACGTTGGTACGGCCACGAATCTCGACCTTATAGTCCCTTAGTATTTTCCAGGGGCTAAGACGGTTGGCTGCATCGTCGCCGAGTATGCGCTTGATTCGGTTGATAATGTATGGGATGTCAAAGAACTCGATGTTCCAGCCGGTGACAACGTCAGGGTTGAACTCCGGTCCTTCCCAGACACCGAGGAAAGATTCCAAGAGGGCTGACTCGTCTTTGCATTTAAAGTATGTGACATTTGGTTGATGCTCCTTATATTCACCGCAGCCAAAGGAAATCTTCTTACCATTGCGGCCGATGGTAATAGCTGTAATTTCATTCTGTGCTAAATCGATATCAGGGAAACCACCGTCAATAGCAGTCTCGATATCAATAGAGCATACAGAGATTTGAGCCGGATCATACTTGATCTGACCTGAATAGTTGTCATAGATGTACATGTACTGAAAGTCGCTGAGACCATAGATCTTCATGCCACTCACGTTATCATACTGGTTGAGGAACTCACGTGCCTCGTACATAGAGTCGAAGTCCACACGTCCGACATACTCACCCTTAAGGTTGGTATACTCGGTGGATTTATTAGAAGGAATAAATAAATATGGCTTATACTTGGTGGAGAACTGGTACGGCTTGCCGTCCTTAATTCCACGAACCAGAATATTACCCTTATGTCGTGTTACGTTGGTGTAGAAATTCATGATAACTCCTTGCGGCCAATCTTAAGTATAACACGGACCTGATAATATGTACATATACAAAGGATGAAAAAATGCAATTGACTGAAAATTTTAAACTAGAAGAAATGACTGTATCTCCAACAGCTAAGAAACTTGGACTAAGTAACACACCAACTCCTGAACACATCGAGAACATGAGATACTGTTGCGAGAAGATTCTTGAGCCAGTTCGTGCAAAGTTTGGACCTGTAACAATCAACTCTTCTTATCGTGCTCCTGCTGTTAATTCTGCTGTCGGTGGTTCAAAGACATCACAACACGTCAATGGCCAAGCTATCGACTTTGAAGTCAATGGCATTGATAACAAGACTGTTGCCGACTGGGTTGCCGACAACCTAGAGTTTGACCAGGTTATCCTTGAGTTCTATGCAGCCGGTGATAAGAACTCTGGTTGGGTACATGCTTCAATTAAGAAGGAAGGCGGCAACCGCAAGCAACGTCTGATCGCTAAGAAGTCGAAGGCAGGTGGGACTCAGTATGTTCCTGTTGCTGACTTTGATCCATCAACGACTCGCGAAGCAGGAGCTCCTCAAGTAGCAAGTCAAGCAGTTCAGACGCCGTCTGCTCCAAAGGCAGCTCCAGTTGCATCGGGTCTTGGTCCATTAGCTCAACTCCAATCTAAGTGTGGTCTTGCCGCTGATGGCAAGTGGGGTCCTGGTACTTATAAGGCTGCACGTGACTACTTCAAACTAACCAACGGTCAGGCTGCTCACTTTTTCGGCCAGTGTGCACATGAATCAGGTGGCTTCAAGGTATTCTCTGAGAACCTCAACTACTCAGCCGATGGGCTCTCAAAGATCTTCAAGAAGTACTTCCCATCTGTGGCTGTAGCAACTCCATACGCTCGTAAGCCTGAGAAGATTGCTAATAAGGTTTATGCTAATCGGATGGGGAATGGACCGGAAAGCTCTGGGGACGGATGGATGTTCCGCGGTCGCGGTCCGATCCAGTTGACTGGTAAAGATAACTATACAGCTTTTGCAACCGCAATTGGTCGGCCTGATGTTCTGACAAATCCGGATATTGTGTGTGGTGAACTGGCATTTGAGTCGGCCCTCTGGTTCTTTAAAAAGAATAACTTGTTTGCGATTGCTGATAAGGGTGTTACCGACGTCGTGATCACTCAGATTACTAAACGAGTGAATGGTGGGACACACGGTCTGGATGACAGACTTAAGAAAACCAAGCAATACTTTGCTTGGGGATAATAGATTGAAGGGGACCAAACGGTCCCCTTCATTTTAAAGAATTATAATACTACAAAATACTAGAACACACATTGCTGCTAATACTACAGCAGCTGCCTGTGTAATAGGCACCATGAATTTGGCCATTACTTGTCCTTACGTTCTTTTAGATATTCTGCAGTTGAAGGAGCGGATTCTCCTTCATCAGTAATATCAACTTTCTTTGGTTTTTTATGTTCAGGAATAATTGCCTCTAATGCAATTTTTAGAATACCATTTAGAAGAGACGCACCACGAATCTCGATATTATCTGCAAGATTAAATGTGCGAGTAAACGGACGCATAGCAAGTCCTTGATAAAGAACTTCTGGCCATGTCCATTCACCATTAGAATCTTTTTCTGTAGGTTCACCAGAACCTACATTACCCTTGATAATTAACTTATTATCAATAATTTCAATATCAAGATCTTGTTTATCAAAACCAGCAACTGCCAGTTCGATGGTATACTTGTTCTCATCAATCTTCTTGATATTATATGGAGGATAGTTTTGCGCCAGCTTTGCTGTCTGTTCAGCTGCTGTTTCTAGGCGTTGAATAAGAGGATCAAATCCTACAAAGAAACGCTGGAAATCATTTGTCTTCAAAAAAGGATTATCTTTAAACATATCATTGCTCCTATTAAGCGAAAAAATTATACATTCCCATTAGGCAAATGTATAAATAGTTAATCAAATGTCAGTCACGATATTACGAGTATCTACTGACTCTAATAACTGTTAAGGAGTTACCAGCTATGCTTATTTATTACGTTTATGCCTATCTTCGCAAAGATAATTCACCTTATTATATTGGCAAAGGTAAGGGGAATAGAGCATACTCAAAGCACAGTATACCCGTACCCAAAGACAAATCAAGAATAGTATTTCTTGAAACAAACTTAACAGAATTAGGCGCTCTTGCTATCGAGCGGCGCGTGATAAGATGGTACGGACGTAAGGATATAGGCACAGGAATTTTAAGAAATTTTACTGATGGTGGTGAGGGGCTTTCCAATCCATCTAAAAAAATAAGACACGGGTGTGGCAATGCGTGGAGGGGTAAACCCGCATGGGCAAAGGGTCGAAAAATGCCACATTGGTCGGAACAGAGACTTGGTAGAAAACACAACCCCCACAAACCACATAAAAATAAAGGGGTACGCCGGCCAAAATTATCATGTCCTCATTGTAATAAGGAAGCCGATGCCGGCAATTACGCCAGATATCACGGTGATAAGTGCAAGCTCACCCATTAGGCGTGACGATATTATTTATACCAGTTAAATTAACTGTCTTAATCTTTGGTTCGGCTGCATTTAAAATCTGCGTGCGCAAACCAGAAGAACTATAGTTGTGCTTACGTGAGCAGTAGTGGATAGGAATGTCTAGATCATACCCAGTAAAATCAGTCCGCCCGCGATAGTCGTCGCCAAGAAAGCGAACGTCCCAATCATAGCCAGCAAGTAGGTTATAAAGATCATTTTCAGTGTCATATGGAATCACATCATCTACGTACGCACAAGCGCGCACTTGAACATATCGTTCGAACATTGCTTGAATTGGTTTGTTCTTTTCAGGCCGATCAAGTGTCGGATCTGACTGAAGAGCTACGACCAACCGATCACAGTTTTCTTTGGCTTCATAGAGTGCTAATATATGACCTGCATGAAACAAGTCAAAGCAACTGGCAATAACTCCTACGCGTTCTTCAGTCATACTCGATACTTCTTTTGTTTAAGATTGAGGAGGTGACTTATTGCCAAGTCTATAGACACATGTTTACCATGAATTTCCCATAGTTTTATACTGTCCAACACCTTTGATACCAACTCATCTTTAGTCAGATGATAATCTGCTGGAGAGTAATATGCATCGAATTTCTCCAAAGGAGAGTGAATATTTACAAAAGTTTTCTTATTAGTCATATGGAATGCCTTTATCCTGCTTTATACCATTATGATGGTCTTCAGTTACACACCATGCCTGAATCTTTGTACCGGTATTGACGAAGTCAGTTGAAGCGGCACCTGCTGCAATAGCACAGGAACCATAACCATCGAACTCAGATTCCATCTTATCGATATACTTGCCGTCCTGTGTGAACAGCATTAGAATAAGCCAGAACTTCATTTACCAAACCCCTCTTCCCAAAGCTCGATGGCGCGGATGCTAAGAAGCACATGCGGGTGGTGGTCGTAATGCCCTTGACGGGTTTTTTCGGGGTTTGACCACGATGATTGTTCCAATGCAGCCTCCCGCGCACACAGCAACTTGCGATCAACGGGCGGCTGCTCATGCTTGGCGATCATGTCGCAGAGTGCGCGGAAGGGATCGCTGTTTGCTGCATACCGGCTCCGCAACCCAGAGAGTTGACCTCCGTGTATGCCGCACTTCTTCGCAGCTTCGATCAGCACCCAATCTTCTGGTGTTGTGTCAGTCATTACTTGATCTCCACCAAAGAGTTAGGCACCACGCAACGTGGGCCGGCATCAGTCTTGACACGAACCATGCCCTGTGCATAGCAGATGCTTTCTTGTGTCTGCTGCTTATCTGCAGTAGCTACTAGGAGAAAACCAAAACTTGCAGCAGCCACTACAAAAAGCATACCAAAACTAAACACAAAATTAAAAACTGTTTCCAAACTATTTTTCATTTCAATACTCCAAAAAGTAGAACCAACACAATGAAACCGTTAACGGTGACAAGTGCCTTATCTTTCATGACAATAGCAGCGTATCCCCAGATACCTGCCCCGATTATCGACAGAATAAGATCTGCCATATGTAGATCAAATGCACGGCAAGATGCCGCTATGATGACACAGACTGTGCCGATCCATTTTACTATCTCAAACATTCCTAGTATGCCTTCCAGCTAGAGATTCGCGAATTATTAATTAGATTGTCCACCAAACCAAAAATTCATAGGGTTGAGTTTCCTCGATGTAGTACCCTTTGACCTTGCTAGAATTCTCCAGTACAAATCTTTGACATATTGATAATGATGAGCACTTTCAAAGTTTGCTGCATCCAACTCAGCTTTAAGTTCATCTGCCCACTTTTTATAATCTTCTACAGTCATATCAGTATGCCTTCCAACCAGAGATTAGCGAGTAGGTGAACATCAGCACGCCATCACGTTCGACATGGCACTCGAGGCCTGAAGTCTCAGCATTGACCTGAGCGACATCGATATTTTCACCGGTATACACAACAGTTCCGAAGTTGGTGAGGATGGTTTTGTAAATCATAACAATCTCCTTAGCTTATTATTCACTCTACCACACTTTTGATAATTTGTACACAGCTAATTTTAAGCAGTGTGAGCAATCCACTTTGCAAAGAGGCCGACTTCGCGGCCATATGCCTCGATCTCCCATGGAGAATCGAAGTAGTGATCTTCCTTGCCCTTAGGCTTCCAGATCTCACCCTGCCAGCGGCTGTACATCTTAAGACCACCACGTGAAGGGACAACAATACCACCTTGCAGTTCGTTCTTGGCATGTTGCTTGACATGCACCATCTCGTGGCCGAGAGTCCTGATCATGTCAGAGATATTTTGGTTCTTGAGGCCGATAGTAAACCAGCGAGGATTGCGGAAACCGTCCTCATCGACGCATTCGCCGTCTACGTCAAAGTTTTTACGGACTTCGATATGGAGGGTGAGGTTGCGGACCATGCGAGGATCCATGAGTTGAGTTGCAAAGAACTCTGCGGCTTCCTTAAGGAGTGCCTTTTCTTTGCGCTTATCGCCCATACCCGTAATAGTGATATCCATTTTGGTTTCCTTCATCATCATAGGTACACCCTATCATGTTTTGGAAATAATGTACATAACTATTTTTGCAGGTTGGCTAAAAATTTTTAGCTGGGTCTTTGCCAGCAGTAGGAGCAGTCTCTTCAACTTTTAATTCTTTTTTCATGATCTTATCAAAAGATAACTCAAATTCAAGTTTGAAGATCTTGACAATTTCAATTTTTAGGCTTATTGTCATTGTGATCTTCCTTTATCTGTAGTGCAACAATCACCTTTTGATTTAATCGAATAAGATCATTATCTAACATACGGATCCGATCAATTAATGCAATTAAAATTACATTAGTTTCACTAATCAACGGCATTAATTTATCGGTCACAAACTTATAGATAAAGTATACAAAGTATCCCATGCCAACCGAGGAGACAATTGGGAATCCATACTGCTTGACTAAATCCGCAATTACATTAGGATCCATTAGTCTCTCCGAGCGTCGTTTTTCCCGTCTGCTCGTGCGATTCTATCTAGATCTGGCTTCAAACCTAGAGCGGAACTGACAACTGCATCAACGCGAATAATATCATGGTTCATTGTCTTGACTCTGTTGTCAAGTCCCATAATAATACCCTGCATTCCCTTGATTGCTTTAACAACGCTCTCAAGGATGTAGTTGATAACAAAATATACGAAAACCCCACCGAGCATTGCTGCTGCGATGGGGAAGCCGACGTCACCAATAAGCTTAAATATAGTATCGTAACCCATACGGGTATTTATACAAACTAGATACTTTCTCCAGCCATATCCTGATAAAGCATTTCATTTTCACGTTCAGCAGAGATAAGCTCACGGTAAAGTATTTCGATCATACGTGCTGCACGATTAGTCAAAGCAGAGGCTTCATCAGATGTCCACAGCTCTTCGATAAGGTCAGTAATTTCTTGATTGCGAGTCATAATCAAATCTCCTTAGATAGCATCAAAACCAAATGAAGCGCAACGGAACTTAGTACCGTCTTCCATCTCGAGGATGTCACCAACCGACATCGACGAGCAACGACCAAGGCGTTCAACATTTGGGCTAAGATCTTCGTCCCACATATTCATCGCACGAAAAGCTTCTTCCATATCGTCTGTATCGATATTGGCAACATGGTCGTAAAACTCGAAGTTCTCAGCCTTGAAGGTCCGGTCAAACGAACGATCAAAATATGCCTTTGTGCGAGGAGTCGATTCACCGCGGTTGATGGTGGCGATTTCGAAATCGGTGAGTTGGATCTGGTAAACTTTAATCATTTGGAAACTTCCTTTTGTTGTCTTGATAATTCATCCTACAGCCGTTTGCATATATTGTACATAAAAAAATGCGGCCAGAATCAATCCCGCCGCATTTTTTTTAAAATAATTTGAGATTAATCGTGGTCGACAGCACGTTGAAGTGCCTCAGTCACCTTGCGCCAGTACTCCTTAAAGTCAGGATTTTGCGCTGCCGTTTGGGCCTTTTTGGCCTTTGAAATCCGGTTTTCTGTAATTGTAGAGGTCATCAACATTTTCTCCCAAAAAATCATCAAAAGTAATATCGTTAATCTGCTTAACGACTCTGTATCCTAGGTAGGATAGGATGCCGACGACTGCGACGCCGGCTCCTGCAGCAATCAACTGTTTTCGCGTAGCCATGATAGGATATTCTCCGGTGAGGTTTCGCCATATGGATCAACTGGACAGTTATCCTCTGCGCCTGGTTCAATGAACCACTTCTCGATCTTGCCGTTGTTAACGACACAAGCATAACGCCATGAGCGTTCGCCAAAACCGAGGTTATCCTTATGAACTAGCATACCCATCTTACGAGTGAACATACCAGAACCATCAGGAATTACTTTGACCTTCTTGATCTTCTGTGCCTTGGCCCATGCATTCATGACGAAAGCATCGTTGACCGATACACAGTAGATGTCCTTGATTCCGAGAGCCTTGAACTCAGCAAACTTCTCTTCGAAACCAGGAAGTTGATAGGTCGAACATGTTGGTGTGAATGCACCAGGAAGGGAGAAGAGAACCGTGCGCTTACCCGCGAACAGGTCCCATGTCGTCACGTCTTCCCAACGATACGGATTATCTCCGCCAATTGATTCATCACGTACTCGCGTCTTGAACACTACAGATGGGATGACCTGCTTCAGCTCATCGCCTTCAGCAACATCAATATCCCAAAAACGCTTGATCTTAATACGTTCTGTCATAATATACTCCTTGAATTGGAGCGGCATACGGGAATCAAACCCGTCCCTTACGGCTTGGAAGGCCGACGCACCATCACTATGCTAATGCCGCTTACTTTGTAACTTCGTATGATAATTGGATCTTTCGACCATCTGCGCCACGACCACTAGAGTCATGCAACTTGCCATCAATCACAGCCATTGCATGGCCACGTGTAGCGATGTAGTGCGCACCTTTAGGATGTTCGGACACAAACTTCTTTACAGTCTTGCCTTCGTGTTCCCATCCTTGGCCTTTCATCTTCATACCATGTTTCTTAAGATGTTGGTAAACACCTGCACCAGAAGCAATATTATGATCAGATCCTACCTTAGCAGCCTCTACACCATGATGGGAGGCAATAGCGTTACAAGTTACAGCGGTACAACGTTTCTCACCGTAACGAACAGCTTCATCTAGGAACTCTTTAAGTGTCTTCATGTTTATCCCTTTCAGGATATTTATAAAGCGAAGTGGGAGGATTCAGTTGTACCTCCAAGGCCCAGTCAATTACTATCGGTAATCTCAGCCTACGACTCGTTAGCTGGTTAGGCAGGAGACCAATCCCCGAGTCTACCTTATCCCCACTGACAAGGGGATTATTCAGTCACACTTCTTACCAGACCCGTCGGTCAGGATATCAAAACTGGCTCCCTGAGAAGGATTCGAACCTCCGACCAATTGATTAACAGTCAACTGCGCTACCGCTGCGCCATCAGGGAATAAACTTTGGTGCCCTCGGCAGGATTCGAGCCTGCAACCTTTCGCTTCGTAGGCGAGCGCTCTAATCCAGTTGAGCTACGAGGGCAAATATGGTACCGGATGACGGGTTCGAACCGCCGACATTTGCTGTGTAAAAGCAACGCTCTACCAACTGAGCTAATCCGGCATAATCTGGTACGTGTAGAGGGACTCGAACCCCCACGACCGAAGTCACTGGTACCTAAAACCAGGGCGTCTACCAATTCCGCCATACACGCATGGTGCTTCCAGAGGGAATCGAACCCCCGACACCTGGTACTTCAGACCAGTGCTCTACCAACTGAGCTACAGAAGCAAGCGACTTCCTAAGTGTGCCTTGATACATTACGTCCGGACGCTGTATCTTCCCAGATAGTTAATTAC
>Ga0209401_1000043_pt1 | contig 89732 bp, 105 predicted proteins | sample M_140807_MF_Meta_FD_187318 | JGI IMG/M metagenome (GOLD analysis project Ga0209401, IMG submission 187318) | Freshwater microbial communities from Lake Montjoie, Canada to study carbon cycling - M_140807_MF_MetaG (SPAdes) (version 2) | ecosystem: Environmental > Aquatic > Freshwater > Lake...
GGGTCTACCTCTACACCTGTTTACGCAGGTGTAGTGACTTACACAGGAACTTTGGCAACAAATTCTTTACTAACTACTTTTGGTTGCGTTTTAATTTCTGGTAGTCCAAATTTTTATTTTAATGGTAGGTTAAAGCAATGGGGTATTTGGTCTAGAACATTAACAGGATCAGATATTCTGCAACTGCATAATAGCGGTAATGGGTTATTTTTTTCTTCGCTAGATTAGAGTTAATATTAATCAACATCTGATTGGTTGGATTGAGCAATATAAGAGATTAACTCAAGAAATCTACCACCACGCTTAGTAGATATCAATTGCTCTGTTGAGTGAAAATCTAATACTGAGTAGAGTTTAAATAGATTCTGAGATTTGTAGACACCTGATAGTATCTCTGTCTTAGTGCATCCAAGAGACATTAACAGTTCAAAATAACCTAAAAACTCTATTAGCTCTTGTCTATTTATAGTAAGTAGATTTATCTCAAAAAGTACAGGAAATATTTCTCTACTATTAGCTTCTTTAGCTAAGAATAAAATATGCTTTTGTCCAGATTCAGCTATAGCAATAGTAAAAGGCGGTTCAGGAGGGTTAACAAGCCATTCTCTAATCTGTGGTCTTGTGGGTAAGTCGGTTACTCTATCACCTTCAATCTTAGGGTAAGACTCTTTCTCTGAAATTAACCAAGACCAACAACGACCAAATAATAGTACTTCTTTTTGACTATGTGGATTATAGTATTTAAGTCTTAGAGGGATAACGTAATGACAACGATCACATAACTTATCAGAGGTTGGAGACTTAGCTGAACTGTGAGCCGTGAAACTGTCTTTTAGTATTCCTTCTTTAGGTTTGGTGGCAGGAATTGAACCACAGAGATAGCATGAGTCTTTTATTTTAGTGTCACTAGTCACGTCACTCACCTTGGCTTTGGTAATAGTTCTCTTGGAGAGTTGGGAGATTTGTGTGCTATGTCACTAAACACGACACTTGCCTTGGCTTTGGTAATACTAAAATTGTGAACTGCATAAAGAGAAGTGACATCCTCAAAAATGATTTTCTCTTTAATTTTGAGATCTTCTAGGCTATCGTAATCTACAGGCTCTCCATCTTCGGTGAGCAAGAATATATCCTGAGCGCCTATTCTGAGTGCATAAACTACATCAGGACGACTAGGCAGTGAGACGCTGTAAAGGGTATATTGTCCCATACTAATAAGGCTTAAAACAGCATCTGGGAGTTTACTGAGACGACTTTTTGGGATGGACGAAGTGGTGATCATGGCTCTATCCTCTCTTTATTAGCTAATCTCAAAGTTGTAACAGATTACCAACTTGTTACCAAAAGATGATGGTGGCTAAAGTGAAGTAAATGGGTATTAATGGTTAACTAAGCATTATGCTCAATTTATGGATTACATTCTACCTACAATCTAGCTCACTAAAAATATTTATTTCTGGTCACTAAACGCGTCACTTACCTTGGCTTTAGCAGTAGCCTGTCTTTAGTTCAAGAGTAGATCAATTCAGCTATTCGTTTTTCCTCAGCCAGAAATTTTAATAAGTTATCGGGAAGCGGAACAGCTTGTAACTCAATCCAGTACAAACAATGTCTTGGCGCAAATTCTATATCACGATCTGTAGAAGATCCTACGGGAAAGCCATTCATGTCTAAATATCTCAACACATCAAACAACTCCTCTTTGTCTTTTGTCCTAAATATCAACTTTGAAGAATTGCGAGGTGACTGCAAATATATTTCATACATCATTTTTACCTTAATAGATGATAAACTTTATTGTTACACAACAAAAAACTTTTACCTATTTTCTCCAAACCTTTATTTAATATGTTGATTGCTGCATTTTGATCCCTATCTAAAACACATTGACAGTGTGGGCATTGATGCAGTCTTACACTTAAAAGTTTTGGCACTTTTTCACCGCAACTTGAGCAATTCTGAGAAGTGTTGTGGGGGTTAACTTCTATTACTTGAACTCCAAACTTAGAAGCTATTTCCTTTAGTCTTAAAACAAAATAACCCCATGCTGCATTAGAAATAGCTTTAGAAGGATTTTCACAGTAAATTTTTGCATAACAGGATCGGTAGAGCCAAAACTTTTTTCATATGACACTCCGATAGTTTTTATTAGCGAGAAATCAAAAAGCCTAGAGTAATCTAGGCTGATAGTGTGGTTTAGTATTCCTTCTTTAGATTTGGTGGCAGGAATCGAACCACAAAGATAGCAAGAGTCTTTCACGCAATCTACAAATATTATTTAAGTTTTTTCTCTATTGTAGTGGTGATGGTCTGATTGATAATCATAAGCTCTTTCTTGTTTTCGGTAATAGTTATAGTATGTTTGGTATCTTCTCTTACAGAATTTACTTCTGTATCATCTCTATTGGTATTAATAACTTTTTTAGAATAATCTACATCATACTCAATTCTTTTTATGTTGCATGTTTTAGGTTGTAAATTACAACTGGGTTGAATACTGGTAGAGCATCTATTTAAATTTGATATTTTGCAAGCTGGCGTGTTTTTAAGAGTCTCAAGATCTTCTGCTAGCACACTATTTGTATTTACTTCTAATGCAATAAAAAGTAATAAAATAAACAATGAAATACGCATAAGTTAAACCCCTGTTTCTTTATGATTTATTAATATTTTAACAACAAAATATAGTTTTCTGTATACACTTTTCATTGTTTTAAGATATTCTCGTTTTATATTTAATAGTTCCGATAATTTAAACAAACACTCCACAACCTAACTTGTGTTTACCGCCAATACCTGACACTTGAAGCTTAATAGAATCTTCTTTACTTAAGTTAAATGCTTTAGCTTTAAACCCTACTACAGTATAATTCCTCTCACTTCTTGGGATGCGTATTGTCAGTCTTTCTAATACTTCAATATCTGCTTTAATCTCTAACTTATCTAGTTGTTTATCTGCTGCTATTTTAAATAGCTCTGGAGTGACAGCATTCTTGATTACAACCAATCTAGCTATTAACTCTGTTTTACCTTCTAGCATCCTATATAAAGGGTTTCCTAGCCTTATTTGGTAGCGCATTATCTTAAGGTTAGAGTCTTTAAGTTTAGTAAATAACTTGGCGTTATCTATAGTTGTTCTGATTAACAAAGTAGATTTATCTGTTAATTTAATCTCTCCATTGTTGTTAGGGAGTCCAGTTATTGTGTTAATAAAAACTTCCTCTAGACTATGGAGTTCTTGTATTTTTGAACACAAAGCAGAGTATAGATAATAATTATGGTCAGCATAGAGAGACTGACCATAAACAGGGAATAGAATATCAACAAATTGAGACAAGTTAAATTAATTTCTCCAGTTACTGTAGAGACAAACTAACCAAGTTAAGTTTGTCTCTAGTCTCGTTCAAATCTTTTTCTATGTAATCTGAGACTGGAAAATCACTAAAAATATCAACAGAGTTTACTCCTATATTCCAAGCTTTAACAATGCGCTCAGTTTTAAAATAATCAACTCCTTGTGCTTCTAAAAATATCTGTAGTTGCTCCAACAATAGAATAGGAGGATTGCAGCGATTTATCATTCCTTCTTCAAAAGCAATTATTTCTAGTTCTCCTTGTACTGTAGTAGGAACATCTAGTAATATATGGTGAAAATCATGAACCAAGATATAGCTAGACGGAAACATTGATGGTTTATCTACTGTTGCTACGTTTCCATTATTTTGATAATACTGGTGTAGAGCATATCCTACTGTTCCCTTCTTACAAAAAGGAAGTTTTTTAAAAAGTTTTATATTTTCTGGGTTAGGAGTTAATGATTCTAAGAAATAGCTTTTGAGTCCAATTAATTTATCTTTTAAAGACATAAAAGGCAATATTTTTGGCATTGTTTGTGTCCTTAAAGTACAAGTTGGTCTTACGTATTCAAACCTTATTCGGCTAAAGATCTGCCATAAATTAGCAGAAGTAACACCTAGTAAATTAACTGGTGTCAGTAAACTTACTACATCGATTTCTGGTTTAACTAATTTAATAATTTCTTCTCTATTTTCTGCTTGAATAATTCGATTAAATAGATTATTATCGGTCAAAACTTGTTCAAGAAAATTAAGTTCAACAGTCATAAAATGCCTCAGTTACATTCTGTTTTAAATATGAGTATAACATAGGATTAAATCGCTTCATGTTCTCTAAAGAGGTTTTCTGTAAGGATTTGTTTTTGTTAGCAGAATACCAATAATTAGCATGAGCATTGGTTCTACTTGTTTTACGGTCTAATTTGTCATACAAGTCCAAGTAAGGAATATCATAATAAAAAAGATAAGCCCAAACATCCTGCCATGACCACCATGCAAGAGGACATACTCTATAGTATCCTTTATGTTTTCCTGTTTGGTATTGATGAATTAACCCGTATTTTTTTAGAGATCTTCTTCTATTAATACTTTCTTCTGCTCTTAGCCCAACAAAAGCCACACTGTAATCAACTACTGCATTTATCCTGTCTTGGACTGTATCAGAAGTAGCAGCATTCTCTTTTTGAGCTTTAATATCTAAATACTTAGTTGGAAATTTCTCACAATACCTAGAGATTGTTTCCGAGTAATTAGAAACATAATCTTGCTCTATTGAGCTATAACAAACTGCAGCAATATCAGGTTTAATTTGTTGGCAAAGGTGCAACATTACGGTTGAATCTTTGCCCCAACTAATAGCTACATAAGAGTCACCAATCTCTAGAGCTTCAGAAATTATTTGCTTGGATTTCTCTACTCTTTTTTTAAAGCTATCTAGTAGCGCATAACCTCTATAGGCTTGATATTCTGGATCATCTTTTAAAAGCAACTGTCAATTAGCATTGGTTTTTAACCTAGGCTTCTCCTTAATCTGTCTTACATTGTCTTTTGGTATATAACACAGTACTTGATTCTGATGCATCCATGATGGTGTTTTCCAAGCCACAACCATCATGTCATGCACCTCTAAATCTAGTTGCTGTGCCATCTCTAAAGGAATTGGTCTTGTGACACGTCTTTCTTTCTCAAACGACCAGTCATAGTCAATTTCTTTAACTGACCACTCAGAGACATAAGCAAAGCCGTAGGATCTCTTTTTCCCTAAGTGAGTAACTGTAGATAGAGCTAACTTTATCTGCTCTTTATCTCCTACTACAAACCAGTCAATCCTTTCAGTAAGCTTCAAGAATAGAGGTAGATCATAAGACTTGAATTGACCATCTGAGCCAGAAAACTTAGCCTTCTTCTTACCCCAATCAAGATGCTCACTTTGATAATCCCACCGTTTTCTATATCTATCAGTACTCTCTATAGAGTATAAGTAGTGAGGACTAGAAGCTTGATAGAAACCTAGTTCATGCTTTTTAATTGGTAACTCAATCTCAGTTAAAGTCTCAAAGGTTACGTTAGTGTCAAGTCTACCAGTTGATTCTCTAACTGAGTACTCTATTATCCCTGTGATATCAGGAGAAAGATTGTCTGTTACAGCAATAGGTCTAGCTAGATTAGCTGTTATTTGTAAAGGAATCATGGCTTACTTAAATCCAATTGATTACAAAGTTTATCTATTACCAAGTGATAAACAGTACCACTAGAGCCAGACTCATGTGTGTTAATTAATAGTTCAACTAAAGCAAAAAAACTTAAAGGTCCTTGAAGCGTTACGTCCAACTGCAAAGAAGAAATAACATTTTTTATCTTCTCAGCAAGAACGTTTAGTAGACACTTTTTAATCGAGATTCTTGATGGCTCAAAAAGATGTACTGATAGATAAATATAGGCAGCAACTAGGTCAATTAGTGAGTGTTCTTCTGACTCAATATCAGTTGCTTCTGTTGTGGATAATACTGATTCAATTGTTGTCATTTCTACCTGATTAATTATTTCTATTTGTTGTGATTCTTCTATTTTATCAATTGTCTCTTCTTGCTCAGTAATCCCAATACCGTGCTCATTTAGATATTTCAAATACCAATTACGCATCGTTTTAGGAGGAACCAAAGGGAAATCTTTATAAAGTCTTCTAGGTTGACTTCCATTTCTAAACCTATTTAATATCTCTGACTTGTACTTGTCTCCTCTACTAGCCATTATCCAAATACTCCCTTGATTTCACTGTTATTACTTTTAATAAACTCTCGATAATCAGCCAGATAAGATTTATATCTCTCTTGCTGTAGACTAGCTCTACTTTCTAATACTTGATGTCCATCTTTAATTGATATCCAACTACCTGCTTCTTCTCCACTAGAGTAATAAATCTCTACAGCAACTCTACCGAAACCTGTATTACTCATCCCTCCTAAATAAGGATTCTCTGCCCAATTGCTAATAGCATCAGCTATAAACCCTTCCTCAATATCAGTAACGTTAGCATCCCACCGAGAGTAGAGTTTTGCTCCTTGCTGTATTAACCATGCACCCATAATCATTTGATTAGACTTTTGTTTCTCTTCTTTTTTCTCTGTACTATCTCCAAATAAAGATTGTTGTCCTTCTTTAGATGCAGCAGGCAATAAGTACTTAACAAGAGAAGGATCATGGTGTGAGTCCATTCTTACCTTTTGGTTATAGGTTAACCAGTGTGGGTAAGGTCTGAGAATCTCTTGTAGGTAGGGTAGCCAATACTTTAGAGTTTCTTTGTAGCTAGTATCGTCTAGCGTCTGTTCTCTCTTAAAGAGGAAATTAGAGACTCTTGTTTCCTCTAAATCTTTTTTAGCTTGAGAGATAGCTTTTAACCCCTCTAAAGCAGCTGCAGGTAAAGCAGGTTGAAATATTTGAAACTGATTTAAGGCTGACTCGTAACAAATAAGCATTGCATCGCCAACATTAATCCGACCTGGAATCATTTGAGCATCTTTACCACCAAAGACTCCTTTAGGTTTAGCTGTTCCTAGTACTGATATAGGAGGTAAAAACTGTCTTATCTTTTTATCAAGCTCTAGATCATTAGCTGTACCACCATCAATTGCACCACCACAGAACAAAGTATGATGCAAGATTGGAGATACCTGTATCCCTAGTTCACTTAAGAAAGAATCGACTCCTACACGTCTTAATATTCTGTTCCTTAGTGCGTTACCTGAGAGACAAAATACTTGGCTAGGATTGCCTTCTATATCGGTTATAGCTAGAGTTTTGAGGTTAGCTTGATTGCCTACTGATTCTCCAATATGGGATAGAGGTGACAAAGTTTCTATTACTAAGTGAAAAGTAATTCTGTGGCGTTGGTTCGGGTTGTAATTATTTGGCATTTAACTATTAATTATCTCCTCTTCATCTGGATAAACCTTTGTGGTCTTTTCACTTACGTAATAAATTTCAAGATTTGGACAAAGAGACAATATTTTGTCTGACTCTTCTTGTCGTCTTTGTTTTTCATACTCAATCATTTTATCTATTAACAATTCTTCATCTTTTTCTTGATGAGCGTCTACAAGGAACTTAGCTACTTTATCTAAATTTCTACTTATTTCATTGGGATTATTACAATCAATAGACTCTACAAACAATCGTCCTGCATCATCTGGAGTCAACTTCTCTATCGCCTTTTTAGACATCAATTACATCCTCATCTTCTTGTTTATTGAGCCATAAAGCTTTATCTTCTTCATGTTTTAAGCGAACATATAAAGCGACAATTTGTGACTTTTCTAGACACTGTCTTAATACGGCTCTATCGGTTATTCCAAACTGAATAGACCACCGTTTTATTATATCTTCCCAAGATTCCCACACTAAAGACTGATCTGAGTCAATCTGTTGTATTTCTCCTACATTTCCATCCTCAGCTTTAGCTGCTCTTAAAATTACTTGTTGAGGTTGAACTAATCTAGTCCACTCTTTAGGTTTAAGTGTTGGAACAACCAATCTTTTAGAGAGATAGTGAATATAGTCGTTTAAGTTTCTAGAGGGAATAGCAGCATTTTCTATTGATGTTTGAACATACTCCCAAGTCTTAATTCCGTTAGCAGGAGAACGTTGTTTGTCACGGCATCTAAATACCCAATAAGTTAAGGCGCTAGCTAAAGCTATTGGTTTGTCTTCTGTATTAATTCCTAACAAATTCTTGTCCCTATTTCTATTAATAATTTTCCGTCAGAATCTAATTGATATTCTATAAATTCTAACTTACGGTAAACAATTTGATTACCTGTGTGATAACACTTGTTTATCTTTATACACATATATTCAATTGACGGAGATTTGTATTTTTTTAAATGATTCTGTAAACGCTTTTTACAATCTTCTAGATTATAAAAATTTCTTCGTTCAATACAATACTCTGTTTTTTTAGAGATTAAATCTACTTTAATATACTCAAAATAATAAAAAAACATATTTTTTTTTATTTCCTGTATTAATTCCTAATATTAGTTTTTTGATTCATTGGCTTTAAAAACACACAACATACTAGGGATCGGGGTAAATAAACAAAATACCCCAATAGAACGATAATACTTAAGCAAAGAAACGAGTGATTGCTAACTCTAATTCTTCGCTATCTTCGTACACATTAATATCTCTTAATTGACCATTACAAAGGCGACTTTCTTTAGAAGAAATCAACCCTTGTGCTGAGACAAATTTACCTAACCTGACTCGATTCTTGCTTGTGACCTTGTAACCCATCTCTTCAGCCTTTTGAGCAGCACCCACTAATCGAGCAGAAGGCAACACGGTTGTTGTAGTCTGTCCACTTAATTCACACAACTGATCGCCTAACTGATCTCTCAGTAGTTGAATCATTGCAGCAGGTAGCCGACCCTCTAAAAAGACTAAATCTTTGGAAGCATTGATTAGGTCAACTGCATCTCTTTTAGGTGGCAGCTTTTGAACAGGAATTGCTGTTGAATAAGATCCAACTTTGCGAATGCTAGGGATGACTTCAGAGGTTAACCACTTTTTAAAAGCTTTGGCTTCTGGCTTACGAGAAGTAAGAACTAGTGAATATAGTCCAGACTCTGAAATAACCGACATACTTTGAATACGATTCATGGCGTCGCTAATACCGACATCATCTTTTTCGTCATCATCTAATCGTGTTAAAGCATCTCGACTATTAGATATCTCCAAAACTTTGCACACATCTAATGCAACAAACCAAGGCTCACCATTAATTACTATTACTCGTACTTGATTCTCGTTGAAGCTAAAAATTGATAGACTGTGATCAGTCACTTTCTTTCCCTCCTAAGGAGTAAGTTGATTAGTCCTAGCACCTAAAGTTTTGACGGCTTTTAGTTGCTAGGCATTTTTTTATTATACCAAATTTACTTTAAATCCTAATAACTAGCTATCTCCACACACGGCTAGAAATTTAATTAAATTTCTGATATTGAGCAGTCTTTCTAATAGAAACCTATTTGAATATCTCAAGACTTTTTTGAGCGTGTTTTGATCACAGCGTTTTGAGCTTTGGCTAGAACCCTACTCTAGAGCACATCCCACTGCTCGCACGTTTTGTGCGTGCGCAGTCTTCTGCTAGCACATAAAACTGCTCGCACAGGATCAGCTTATATATAAATACGATCTATTAACAAATAATAAAATTAACAAACAACAACTACCGGATCGGCTGTTGCTTTTGATTTTTTAAAATTAATTAAATTCCTATAGCCAATTAAAATACTCTCTAACTCACTTAAATTTGAGCTATAAGACGGGTAAATATACCTAAGCTACTCTTTCTACCAAAAAGAAATAAATAAACCCTACAGACTCAAATAAAGTGAAATTAGAATCAGTAGGACTTATTTACTTGTTAAGTTATCCTTTTCTTAATTAAGTTTTTAATGGTCGGCTGGTTCTTTTGTTCTTTAGTAATCCTGCTCAAAATAAATTGAGTTTCTTTATATAAACACTTGACAATTACCCAATAAATTGTTATATTAAGGATATAGAAAACAAAAACAAAGGAGACAAAACAAACAATGATTACTTTTTACTTAGATTCAAAAAACACAAAACTTTATGCTATTCCAAATGGAAGTAATGAAGTTTATGAGGTTGATTATACTTATGAAAAAAACTTTGAAGTTATAAATCCTGATGCAATTTTGCCGTCTAGTGCGAATATTTTTCATGATTTGCACAACAGTAAACTTATAGGTGACGCAATAGCAGATGTTCTTTTGTATTATCTTCAAAAGAAGCAAAAAGAAAGAATCTTTAGTAAATAGCTAAAGTAGAACCCTCTGATTAAGTTCAGAGGGTTTTTGTTGTCTAAGAATCTGTTGCTCTACTCCAAGCATCAATTAGGCTTTGTTCGCCTATATGCCGTTTATAACTGTTATGGTGCACTTGTAAAGAGTGACCCATCATGCGAGCGGTTATACCTGATTCAATACCTAATACAGAGCATCTAATGGCATAAGCATCTCTTAGATGGTAGGCTGTCCAAGGGAGTTGAACTCTTATTTTTAATCCGTGGGTTACTCTGTGCCCTAAATCCTTATTACCTACGTTCTTGTCTTGAAAGTTAGGAAAACGATAATCTGTCAGTTCCCACCTATCAACCCACTCTCTTAGTACTGGGAGTACTGTCCTACAACCTGTTTTAGTCGCGTCTTCTATTTGCAGAACGGGAACCTTTTCACTAAGTCTAGAGGTATCTAGGTAAAAGATTTCATGTGGACGTAAACCAAAAGTAGCTAATATAGCCACAACATACTGCCAACGCTTATTTTCTATATTGTCTACTACCTGCTCAATTTCAGTATCACTAGGTATAGTTCGTAAAGGTGGTTTGTAGTTTCCTTTATATCTAGATATCTGATTGGGAACTTTGGCAAACGACAAGAGAGCAGATAGAGCGTGAATATAATTACAACGCTTAGCAGTATCAGGTTCAGTATTAGTTAACAAAAACTCTTGAATTGTATCAAGAGTTAATGGTTCAGACATTGGTAACTTATCAAAAACATAATTGTACCGACATTTGTAAGTTGTTAGCCTCCTATCACTTTTAGAGTTCTTATGCCAGTACTCTTGCTCAAACTTCTTTAGCCAGTTTTCAATACTTTCCTCTGTTCCGACTAACTCTTGCTCTCTTTTTAACTCAGTTGGTCTAGTCCAATCTTGCCAGTTAAAGCGATCTAACATTAGATCTGACTCTAGCTTCTTGGCTTTACCTTCAGCTATCTGTAAGCCTTGGAGTGTGGCAACTGCTCCTGTTCTTAAATCTTGAGCCTTCTTTCCAGCTCCTTCTTTATTGGGGACAGTAGCTCTTATATAGAGCCTGTTACCTTTTTGCTTGATTGAGCAAAGGTGTAAACGACTATTAGTTTTCCTGATAACGTCCTCAAAACTTTTCATACTAACCTCCTGAATAACTAGGGATATTTTAACTTTTTCCCTTATTCTTCCCTAAAACAATTACCAGATACTACCAAGTAATAAGGAAATATCTGGTAATATCTGGTAAAGACAAGGCTTTGAAAGGTTAATCTACCGTTATACAGTCTTTTGTACCCCTCTCATCAAGGATGGGGTGCAAATAACGAAACCCTTACTAGTTAAGGGTTTCTGTGTATGGTTTCTAAGCTTTCCCTAATTTTGAATCTGTTGTAAAAATATCTCTAACTCTTCTAGCGTCAAAGAATCAACTCTTTCACTAGGGATTCCAGATAATCTAGCTACTTGGTTGTAAAGTCCTCTTAATTTATTCTCAGTAAAAGTACTAACAAGAGAATCACTATTTTCTTTTTCTTCTGCTACTGGTTTTCCCTCTTCTACCTCAAGAGGATTATCTGTTTTAGTATCTACAGCTTTATCTAGAGCAGTCTGTGGTTTCAAGTCCTCAGCATTAGTATTTTTGTCTAGAGTGATATTCATATCAAAAATAGATTGAGCGTAGTGACTATCTCTAGCTTCTTGACTGCTGTAAATACCGTTTCTGATATTCGCCTCATCAGCCCTTGAACTAGCTTCTCTAATGCCTGCTTCCTCTGTTGGGGTAAGGCTATATATGCTTTTCCACTCCCAAGAATAGTCGGTAGGTAGCTTCCCTTTTGTTACAGAATCTTGTGATAAGAAATATAGTTCAATATCCTCTAAGATATTTTCTCCCCATTTTTGTTCACAGAGAGCCAGAATTGAGTTAGCTTCTGCTAGTCTTTCACTTTCTCCTGTAGCTGCTAGTCCTGCAGGGTGCTCTTGATAAAATTGTGGTTTAGTTAGTCCACTTGCACCGATCATTTCATCTTTGAGTCTATCTAGAATATCTGACACTCCTCTAAATTGTCGACCAATTATATTAACCTCTTCAGTTTTTCTGTCTAGTGCAAAAAATCTTAAAGCTGATAGAGTTTTTTGATTTAACAGCATTCTCCTTTTAATCTCGTTCTCGCCTTGTAAGGTTCTAGTTCTATCGAACAGATTATCTATAGAGTGAGCAATTATCTCAAAGGTTTTTAGAGCTTCTCCTGAGTACCCTAGACCTGTTAGGTGACGCATTAAAGGATCTAGGAATCCGACTAACACAGAGTCTTCCCAACCACTATTTAATTTTTGGTGGTAAGGAGGTAAATAAGAACCTCTGAACCTAAGTATTCTTGATTTGTGGATTCTATATTGATTGGCTAGTAATTTATTTTGGTAGTCGTTACTATACCCACTACTAGAATAAAAAAGATAGTAATCTGGATTAACAGAATCAATTGATATACTATAAGAATCTGGTAGTATATACCATCTATCGTAAAGCTGAGAGTATCTAACGGTTTTGATGTTTTCTCTATCGATAGGTTGATCTGGTTTCTGACCGTCATCAACTAATCGAATAGCAGTAGCCCCACCATATAGATTAGCTAATACTTGACCTTTCTCATAAATCTTTTTAAGTTTGTGTATTGCTTTGTTAGCTTGTTCTATTACTTCTGGAGAACCAGAACCTAGGGTAACTTTCCCCCAAGATCTGTGCATCATAAAGGGTAAGTACTCACAAACTTTTCTAGCTTGCCAAAGAGACTTAAAAGCTGAGTCTAGGTAGCCTCTATTTCTATAAAACCCGTAAGCTGGATTAATAAAGTTACTTGTAATAGAATCAGTTCCTTGTACACCTAAGCCAGTCAACTGATTTGCTACGTTAATATAACTGTCAAAATTAGATATGTCCATAAATACTAAATAATAATTATCTCTATTCTAACTAATAATACATTTTTTTTCTAGACCTTGTTAGATTTTCGTGTGAAGTAATTAACCTTAGTTTAGCGTGTTTATCATGATATTTTTGCCAATCTTCTTTTATTTTTTTGTCTACAATTGTTCGTTTAGATTCCCCAATATGTTTAATTTCAACATCTTCTAATTTTAGATTATACTCTTGGCAAAAATTATGTAAAATTTCAACAAAAGGAATTATATGATCTACATGCATACCAGCTATTGAATTAATTAAACTATCACTTAATTGCTGAGTCCTGAAACTAATTATTTGGTCTAATATGGAGTATCTAAAAGCTTCTTTAATATCTTCTTTGTGTTGGAATGACTGGTCTAATCGCAAAGCTTTATTGAATGAAAAATCTTCCCAGTTTTTGTCAACCATTTTAACGTAAAAACAATTATATTTAGATCTTCCATCATTATCAATTTTTAATTCAATTTGTTCTGGAATTAATTCTTGTTTTCTTCGCAAAGCTAATGCTGCTATAAGTTTTATGTTATAAAGAGAAGATAAACTTTTATTTTTTAGAGAATTTTGACAAATTTCTTTTATTTTAGACTTGGTAATTTTTTCACCATTAAAAAAAGTTCCATTGGTAGACACATTTAATTGTGGAACTTCTGATTTATTAATAATATAGATTTGTTGATTCTTCTTAATCATTGTATTTACAAATATTATTTCTATTCTAACTATTATGATACAATTATCAATCCTGCATTTAGACGCAAAAACAAGAGAAGACCTAACATGGAACGACAATATTAAGCGTTATGTGTACACAGGTTCTAATAAAACTGTCTCTAGCAGAGAGATGTACAAACTTATCAAAAGAGAGCAGGTTGGGATTAAGTCTGATCTAGACTCTTTAGTAACTGCTTTACTTAGTAATCAAATAAGCCTAGAACAGTGGCAAAAAGATTCAGCTTTGATAATTAAAGACTCTCATGTAAACGCTGCTAGGCTTGGTAGAGGCGGTAAAGAGAACACATATGGCATTCACTATCTAGAGGTAGCTAACGAGCTTAGAAAGAATCAATATCCGGCTTTTAGAAAATTAGCAGAACAAATGACCAAAGGAGAACTTAGTGAAGCTCAAATAAGAGCTAGAGTAGCTTCTTATGCTGACTCTAGTAAAATATCTTACGAGAAAGCATCTCTTACTCAAGCAAGAGACAAAGGAGAAGTTTGGGCACGTAGGCGACTAGGTACTTGTGCTCCCCATTGTGATCAGTGTATTGAATACGCTTCTAGAGGTTGGGTAAGGTTGCAAGAAGTTGTCCCCCCTGGTGTTGATTGTGCCTGTAGGGGTAACTGCTGCTGTAGTGTAGAGACTAGTAGGTTTAGAAAAAGAGAAAGTACTAGCCTCTACGAAAAAAGCAACTAGACCACCTTCTCTCGTTCCTCAACCTCGTTCTCTTTAGCTTGCCTGAGACCTTTAACAAAGGCTCTTAGTACTGCAGTAGGGTATATCCCTAAACTATCTGAGTAGTTTTTAAGCCACGTCATATCAGACTGTTCAAGCTCTAAATGCAAGCTAACTCTATTTTCTATTCTTTTCTTAGGCATTTCTTTTGATTAAAATAAGTTCCTATTCTATTTTAATCTATGTATCCGTATCCTCTGTAGTAAGTTTGCTCAAAACACTTTTTATTTTCTTGTTATAAACACTTGACACACACCCAAATAATTGTTATATTATATATATGGTTAAGAAGTTAACCAAGCACCTAGACAAGTAAATAAGGAGGGAAATGCAAGGAAGTCAAGGTTTCTTTTGTTATTCCAATAAGAAGAAAAAAGTCTTCAAAGGAATAATGAAACAAAAAAGACCGATTGAGTGGATACGAGTTCTAGATTGTCGACCAGAATGCGGTCTAACACTGGTAACGACACCTTGGGATTTAGGGATCTACTTTCTAGACACACAGTTGTTTAGTTATCCCAGAACCCACTATCAAAAAGAAGTCCTCAAAAACTTCTGGAGTTTAGAAGGCTCTCAAGTTTCTGAGGAGGATAGACTCTTCCTGCTCTCTTTATATGAAGAACGCCTACCAGCGATTCTAAAATATCGAGAGTTCTTTAAAATTCCCTTCTAACGCTTAATTAAGAGAGTCTAGTTATCTAGACTCTCTTTTTGTTACAATATCCCAAATAGCTAGAGGTGTTTACATGAAATATAACGAATTAGCTCCGTCAAGATTAAGAACCTATCCCTTTGTCTTTATCTCAAATTGGACTAACGTTGCTACTAGAGAGGTAGCTGAAATCCTTTGGACAGAGGAAAGGTTAAAGCCTTTTTTAAACTCAATATTTGAGCTATCTTCTCAACTAGATTTTGAGGAGCATCAAGACTGGAAGTTGTCAGTCAAAAGAATAGAAGCTTACTTACAAACTAACCTACCTGACTATATTGATCTAAAAGGAGAGATAGGTTACAGAGAACTAGCAATATGTTTTACCAAGGATAACCTTAAATGTTTCCTTGGTATTGGTGCATAGACTATAGCTAGTCTTTACCTACTTTCTGCACCGACTTTGCAGGTATAGGGCTATAATCAGAGTTACTACTAATACGTTACTAGGTTCGGGAACAGCTACCGATACTATATGCGATTGCTGTTTAATCAATTCATTATCCTTAGCATTTTGAGAAAAGTTTAAACCGAACGCTAAGCTTAATCCAATCAAAGTTAATAGTATAGCTGACATTATTTTTTAAGAGGTTGCAACCAAGCGTTGACATAAGACTGAGCACCTAAAACTCCATCAATATCAAGACAAAACTCCTTCTGAAAGTCGGTAAGAACGTTAGCATCTATTTGGGTAAAAATAGACGTTCCTTCTGGATCTAGTCTTGACCATCCTCTTTCAATCATTTGGTTTCTCCACTTGATAACTAGACTAGATTTCTTATTCTTTTCTACTGGTGTACCTATCCAAGGATAAATTTCACCATAGTAATCAACAGCAGGATTAAATTTAGGTCTACCATATCCAGCTACTAAATGTTTGGCTCTTTTCTTTCTAGCAACTGTCCCACCATTAGACCAATTGCTATCAGAAGTGTTCCCTTCAATAGTTAATACAAAGTCATCTAGTACTTGTGTGACTATACCAACATGATCTGATACTCCGTCTCTTTGCCAATCAAAGAAAACAATATCTCCTATCTTTGGTGTACTTCTATAAAAAGCTCCTTGATTTTTATACCAATTAATCCCACTAGGACAATAAGCAAAGCCAATTTTACCTTTGTCTTGCATCTCGTCTGTAAAGCCACAGGCATAGAGACAATAAGAAACAAATTGAGCACACCAAGGAACCCCGTTAAAGCCGTACCATTTACCGAAAGGGTTCCTCTTACCTGCTTTTTCTCGATAGCCAACAAAGATATTAGCAAAATCAACGAAATTATTACTTAAGACCATATTGTGCACCTATTAAACTTAATTGTTCTAATCTCTTAATTAATACAACACAGCCCAACTGAGCATCTATAGCATCAGGATTATAGTGACCGTCTGAAGTGTACTTACCTCCATTATACAGTGACGTACCAGCCCAAAGATAAGGAGATAGTAAGCCTTTCATCTTATAGCCAAGTCCGTTGTACCCTTCTAGTCGTTTCAAAGCTGAGGGAATAGACCAATCAGTTACTTTATCTAATCCGTCATACTGAATAGCGTCTATAGCTGATTCTGTCCAACTATAAGGCGGTTCTCCCTTAACTGGTCTACCTTTTGGCTCATTTTTAGTGCGTTTAGCTAAAGAATCACCATTATGAAGGTGTGTCTTAAAGTCACAAGTGGCTTCTCTATAGTGGATACAGAATATTATATGTGATGGTACTTTGGTGGTATTACTAACAAGATTATACTTAGAAATATTGTTAACGTATAAGTTTATTGCTGTATTGATTTGGTTTGTTTTATCTGTATCGACAATAGCTTTCTTGTATAGGTCTTGATATTTAGCTAATTCACTATCTAATCCCACAGGAAGTGCTTTAACTAATCTTTCTAGTACTTCTAGAGATCCTGCTCCGACTATATTCCAATTGGCTTGCATGTAATCTTTCTTAAAGCTTCCCCATGCAGCAGCAGTTTTTATACCATATATGCCATCTACTGGTACGGTATAATACCCTAATAGTTTTAATTTAGTTTGTATTTCTTTTAACAATTCTTTATCTGCTTCAGCAAGAATTATTACAGAATTGTGTTCAATAACTTCCCTGATTGTGGTCATATTTTTAAATAGATAATAATGTTCTCTGTCTAAATTATATCTAATTGATTTTAAATATTAAAAAAAGACGACTAAAGAGCCGTCTTCAAATAAAAGCTGAAAGGATTTACATACTATAAACAAAATAAAGCAATTTGGACAGTAGTAGAGTCTCCGCTAAGGTTAATCCATCTATTTTAACCTATCCACTAAATCACTTTTTAAGAAACTCTTCTCTACAAAGGCAGGAATTTTACCGGATTTCTTGAGCCTAGTAAATATCTCAATTGCTTTTCTAGAGACTGGAGGTAAACTCTCTTTTTTATCCTCTTCTGGGAAAGGAAGATATCTACTTAAATCAAGTTTGACTTTATCGCTAGAACCTCCAAAGCTAGAGAAGCCTAGTTCTAGAAGAATTGACTGCTTAGCAATAGCAATAGATTGGAAGTTCAATTCAGTCTGTTTCCTTTTAATCTGACCATTCCAAAGTTCTAGAATAAAGTGACAGGACTGAGAAAGAAACCAATCTAATTGTTGTGGAGTGCATATTTTCCAGAAGACAAAATCTTGAAAGATTTCTCCCCAATTGATTTCAGACGTTAAGGACTTGGCACGGTTCCTGTAGATATCAATCCAATCTTTCCCTCACTTTCGGGATTAATAGTAATAAAGTCTTCTTCTTCTTGAGTTTTCCACCCAGTTGACTCACCTTCAAAATAAGCTAGAAACTGCTCAGATAGTGAAGCAGGAATCTCTAGAGTCCATTCAAGTTTCCAATCTTTTATTAATCTTTGTTGGATAACTGTTGTTACTTGCCTAGCAGCCAAAGAGGTTTCAGTTGATTCAGCTAAAGCTGCTGTAAAGAAGCTATTTAGTTTCTCTTGTAATTCATCAGGAAGTTTAACCCACTCAGCTTGATTTACAAAGGTCTTTTCGGCATTGGCTAGACTGCATTGTTTAGCTTCTCCAATAGCAGCAATAAGTTCTTTTCTTCGAGCATCGTTAAAGCGATCATTTCTAAAGCCTAGATTCTCTTTAACAGAAAGGTCGCCCATTTTAACGAGTTTAATAACTTTTTTACCTTCAAAATCTTCTAAAACATTATTTATTTTCTCAGCAATATTACCTCTCCCTTGACGAATTAGAAAGAGGAGACTTTGCGCTGTGACTTCTATATAATAAAATTCTTGCTTAGCTGCTTTCTCAATTAGAGAAGTAAAATCAAATCCAGACATATTGTTAAATACTACAGGTTTACCTATCTATTTTAGCCTAAGCGTATTTGTGGTTTACCAAAAAACCTACTGTAGTATAATAGAAAAAGGAAGGTAGCCAAGATTTACAGTCTACTACCCTCCCCACTCATCCTATCTAGAAAATAAAGATGAATAAATTAAACGTTAACACAGTAAACGAGACTCTTGTTGTAGATTCGAGATTAATTGCTTCTGAACTTGGAATAGGTCATGAGCCATTTATCAGAACAATTAGAAAATATTCAGACGAAGTAGAACAGTTTGGAATACTCCGTTTTGAAAACGGGACATCTACAAACTCTGTTGGAGCAACACATAAAACTCTTTTTTGTTATCTAAACGAGGATCAAGCGACATATGTAATGACTTTATCTAAAAATACCGATAAGGTTAGACAATGTAAATTGAATTTAGTTAAAGCCTTTTCTGAAGCCAAAAAACTAATTAAAGAAGTCATCCCTGCTCAGTCAGAGAAAATCAAAGAGCTAGAACTTCAAAACGAAAATCTAAAACTTGAGATTGAATTAGTCAAGGTCAAAGATAAACTAGAGTCTTTCAGATATACTATTGCCACTACTTGTCCAGAGATTGTTCAACAGAAAGTTTTAGGTTATGAAAAGGTGACAGAAGTACAAATAGTAAAACAGGTTGTAGATACTACAGGTCAGGTTCTTAACAATGGTGACACTATTAACAAAACTGAACTATGTCACAGATACAATATCTTTACAAAGAATGGTAAGCCAGACTTCAAGAGACTTAATTTTATGCTTGAGTCACTCGGTATTCTTGACGATGACACAGCATGGGTTGAAGCTGTTACTCCACAATTCAACCGTCAGTTAAAAAGAGAAAAGTTAACTGAATTAGACAGGCAGTGGCTAATATCTAACAGACAGTTATTCTTTGGTGAATCTGATATCGATAGATAGTCAATAGATAGATACTAGAAAACCGCCTACTAACGCTGTAGGCGGTTTTAAGTTAATTAGGTCAACTATTTTTTATCGTAAATATCTAGCTAATTTATCTCTTTTAGGGAAGATGCTTTTTCAAAAAGCATCTAATTCTGTGGAATGTCATTAATAACTTTGCCTACTTTTTGTTTAGGTAGGTATTTCAAGTCAAAAGTCTATCTACACAGTCGTTTCACCACGTCGATTTAAAATCGAACTGGTGGTTTACTTTGAATCATGTAACAACTCAACTTTAAATATTAGATAGATAAATTATTTGCTTTAGGGCAACTGCTTTTTTAAAAAGCAGTTGATAAAAAAAGACCTCCATTAATGGAGGTCGAAAGTCATCTAGTTCTAGGTTAGTAGGTTCTCTGTGATCGTAGTATCTGCTATCTGTTCGTACTCGCTAAGAGGGAGTACTTTACCGTGAACAAAGATTTTGTTACCTTTGATAGTAATTTGACCGTTACCAATCCTACAAGTAATCTCTTTTTTTACTGCATCTATATGGTTAGAGAAAGATTCATCCTTATATATATAGTTGCCAGTCTCTGAATCAAGTTTAATTTTGTTCTCAGACTCATAAGATAACCACGCGTCACAAGTAAAAGCTACTGGTTTGGGGACTATAGAACCTGTAGCCTCACATGATCTATCAAACGAGGAATAATACATACATCGTAAACAAGCTGTTAAACCGTTACTACAGTCAACTCTAAAGTTTAATTCAGACATTTAGCATTTCCTCTACAGAAATATTTAATTTATCCATTATTTTTAATAACACCCAACCATTAGGTATTCCTCTACCCTGCTCGACTTTAGCAATAGTGTCTTTACTAACGAGTACTTGTTGCGCGAGAACCTCTTGACTAAGACAGGTTCTTAGCCGTTTTTCTTTTACCAAAATTCCTAACTTTTTGCGCTTTAATGTTTCGCTCATTTGTAGATACATTGATAAGTACTCGTTTAGGTATGTAAAAGTAAGTACTTATATATACACACCTGTATTAATAATAGCAATATTCTATGTCAAGCTGAGAAATAGGAACCTATTTCTTGTTTTCTATGTATTTTGACAGCAATCCAATTATTAGTTACGAGTTAACCCATGAAGGCTTTCTTCGTGTGGTAGGTACAGTAGCAAAAACTGGTTGGTTAGTTTATCAAAATAAAGACGGAAGCACAAGAAAAGAGTTCGTACCTGAGGAAACTTTATTTAATCCAGAACATCTTGATTCTATTGGTGGAAAACCTCTTACTTTAGAGCATCCTCCTAACGGAGTTAACCCTCAAAACTTCAAACAATACAGTGTAGGTTTAAGCGGGACAAAGGTAACAGGAAGAAAGGATTCAGGACTTATAGATATCGTTTTGGTAGTTTGTGATGACAATGCGATTCAGTCAATTATTGACGGGAAAACTACAGAGTTATCAATGGGTTATCACGCTGAAACCCTCCCAAGACGAGATGGAAATTTTACTCAAATTAAACGAATTTGTAACCATATTGCCTTGACTAAAAAAGGTAGAGCTGGACCTGAAGTTGCCTTGCATCTAGACGGTTGGCATCAAGTTGATAAAGAACCTATTAACCAGAAACCAAAATGGCAAATTTTAAGTGTGACGGTGTAGAAATTGAAGTTCCTGACAATATTGTTGGGTTTATTCAGTCTGCAGTACAGAAACGAGACTCTCAAATTGAGCAGCTAAGAAAAGACGCAAGTCAAGGACCTTGGACTATCGAAATTGAAGGAAAAGACAAGTCTTTTGATGATCCGGACGACATGTACGACTCCTTCAAAAAGATGTGTGATTCCTATAAAAAAGAAAAGAAAGATGCTGAAGACACCAAGAAAAAACTAGAAGAAACCACTTCTAAATGTGATTCTCTATCTGGTCAAGTTGAAGCATTAAAACTAGAAGCAGAAACTAGAGTTGATTCTGTAACTGTTGTTCCTTTTGAAGCTCTTAAAGAAAGAATCAAACTACAGAATAAAGCTGGCAAATACTTACCTAAAACTTTCAATATTGACTCTCTCTGTGACCTAACAGACAGACAAATCAAGGAGAAAGTTATTGAGGCTAAGTGGAAAAATATCAAGAATCTTTCTGCTAAAAACGATGCAGAGATTGAAGGTATGTACCATGTAGCAACAATTGAAGAACCACCTCAAACAGACTCTTCTGACCTTCTACAACAAGCTTTAGCAGGTATTCAATCAGTTAATGATCGTAGCGGAAATGAGTACGTTAAGACAACTGAAAATGCTTGGCAGTGGATTAATAAATAGGAGTTAAACTATGCCTTTTTCTAATTACGATTTTGTCTCTGCTACTCCTTTGTATGAAGGTCAGTTAGCCTCTAATTCACTTCACAATATTCGCTCTTATACGAACAATACCAATGCTGTTATTCCTTTTGGTAGAGCATTGGTACAAGATACACTACAGAACTCAGCCAAGATAGCTACAGCAATTAGTGGAGTTTTCCTTGGTGTATCTCTAGCTGTTGAAGTGTATGAAGCAACTAAAGATAGTTCTGGTGTTTACTTTGGTGGTTTCCCTCCTTATCGTGAGATGTCTGTATTAACTCAAGGTGATGTTGCTGTTTATGTAGAACAGGCTGTAACTGTTACTGATCCTGTTTTCTTTAGACACACCGCTAATGGTTCTAACCAAATTCTTGGAGTATTTAGAAAAGATGCAGATACTTTGACTGGTGGTTCTATTGCAAGTATCACTGTAGGAACCGCAGGTTCTGGTTATACAACTGCTCCTAACGTTGCTTTCTCTGGTGGTTCTGGTTCTGGTGCTACAGCTACTGCTGTTATTGCAACCAATACAGTAGCTGCTATTGCAATCACTAACGGTGGTACTGGTTATAGCTCAGCCCCAACTTTAGCAGTAACTGGTGGTGGTGGTTCAGGAGCCACAGCAACTTGTACTGTAAGTGGTGGAGTAATCAACGCAGTAACTATTACTAACGCAGGTACTGGTTATGTAACCGCTCCTACTATCACAGTTACTGGTGCAGGTACAGGAGCAGTTTTAACTGCCACTTTAGGTGGTGGGGTAACAGGAGTAATTATCACTAATGCAGGTACTGGTTATAGTTCAGCTCCTACCATTTCTTTCTCTGGTGGTGGTGGAACGAGTGCAGCAGCTACAGCTACCGTATCTAGTTCAGTTGCTACAGCAGATCAAGTGACTAGCGCACGTTGGGTTGAAGGTGCTCCTGCTGGTGGTATCGCAATCTTATCTTTATTCAAACCTTAATTACGGGGTAATTAACTATGCCATCTACAACCACAGCAAGCTTTAACCTATTACGCTTTCTTGAGTATAAAATACCTACTGTATTTGAAAGACAAGAAAGAGAGTTAGTTTTCGATAACGGAATGTTACTACCTCAATCCGGTGATCTACCTTTTGGTGCTACTGACGTAGTTGCTGAACTAGTAGACCGTCGAGGTGAGGCTAAAATCATCGCTTCTGGCGACAACGATATCCCTTTAGTTGACGTTAAAGTTACTGAAGATAAATATCCAGTAGTTCGTCTAGCAGCAGGTTTCAGATACGAAGAAAGCGAATTAGAAGCAGCTACTTTCGCTGAGTCTAATGGACAGATTATCACCAATTTGAAAGACCGTCGTATGATTGCTGCACGTCGAGTTATTGACGAAAAATCTCACATACTTGGTGCTTTCGGTGACGTTCCTCATAATATGTATGGGTTGCTAAACAATCCAAACGTACCCGTCCTCAACCTTTCAACTGGACCTCACTCTAACGGTTATACAGCAGATCAGATGATTCAGTTTGTAACAACGTCTTATGACACAATCGTTACAAACACTTTATTGGTTGCTAAGCCAGACATTATCCTCCTGCCTTATAGAACTTATTCCCTACTCAATACCACTTATCGCTCTAGCCCAAGTGACTTGACAGTACTGCAGCACATCCTAAACATCCTTACTCCCTTAGGACTAAGAGCAATCAAGCCAGTAAACGAGTTAACCTCTGAGCAGCTTGTTAAATATGGTGCACAGGCTTCAGGAACCAATAAGTATAGAATGGTATTGTACAAACTAGATCCGTTCTTTGGGTTCAATAGACAGTTCACACCTTATAAACAGTCTATTCCTGAGTACAGAAAAATGGGTTACGAGACCTATATGATCAAATCTGTTAGTTCTGTGCTTAACGAATACCCAAACAACGCTCTATACGTTGATTACCCAACAGGACTATAAGACAATGACTCAAGACAAAGCCTTTGCAATTGTTTATTACGATCCTCTGCAAGAGAATCCACGCAGATATGGACCGAGATCATTTGACTTTGTAAAGCTAGAGTCTGGCAGAAACACACTAGATCAGCGCGATTTTGAGACCTTACGCTCACATCCTGAGTTTGAGGAATACGTAAAGATACGTGCTATTGAAGTTATTGCTTCTGAAATACCCGAAGTAGTTAACGAGTCTCTCGACTACTTGGACGCTAATACAGCAATTCAAGTAGTTAGAGATGAGTTCGATGCTGAAAAGCTAGTTAATTGGCAAAAGCAGGAACTATCAGGGAAGAAAAGAAAGACAGTACTTAACGCCTTAGCTATCCAAATTAAAGACGCTAAAGAAGGTACCCTATAGTGGATATTACCCCCGACGATATTAGATTTGAATTTCCTGAGTTCTCTGGTCTTTCTGACCTACAAATTCAGTCTGTCTTAGACCGTGCTTCTAGACAGATTCAAATCGAGCGTTGGGGTGACTTATTCCAAGACGGTATTAAAACCTTTACTGCTCATACTCTTATGGTTCGCTATATCAATAAATTAGATATAGGTGGCTATATAAAGTCTTTGGATTCTGATAAGAGTAGCGGTCCTGATTTTAACAAGGGTAGTGTAGCTTTTGAGAGTACTATCTACGGATTAGAATACCTCCAATTATTAAGCCAATTAGGAGGGGTAGGATTTGTAGTATGACTTACTCTGCTCAAGGTGCTTTAGACGCGATCAAAGTTATTTCTGTTTCTATTGCAGGTTTACTTCCTCAATCCCCTAACTTTAAGTTCTACTTATCTTTAGCAGGAGGCGACTTAGCTTCTGATGATTGGGGTAACCCTATTACAGATGAAAATCTTGAGATAACTTTAACTGGTCGGTTGTACCAAACAAAACCAACTACTACACAACCAAACCCAGGAGTAGCTGATAGCGCGGTCTACTATGAAGGTAGACTAACGGATAACTCTAGATTTCCTCAGCCTTTACCAGTTAAAGTTGAGGCTGAGATTCTATCAGAAGGACTTTGGAGAAAAGGTGTATTTTATCCTGTCCAACGCTTTCAATCTGCTATCTCTGAATCTATTGCTGCTAGTGCTGCTTTAGGTCAAAAGATATCGGGTTATTTCCAGATAGGAGAGGGTTACTGATGGCTATCACTATCGACCTAACTGCTTTTAATAGAGAGTTTGACGGAGTAACCTTCGAGTTCTTGAACGTAATTGCTGACTCCATGCAGTCTCAATTAACAGAGGAAGTCAGGGTTTATCCAAGAGAAACTAAGCGTAAGTATGGTCGTGGTAGAACAGGTAAGCTTGCTGGATCTCGTAGGGATGTAGTGGATAGTGGTGAACTAGTAAATAGCTTTGATTTGTCGATTAATAAATCTATTAGTTCAATTACTGGAAACTATACTTACAGTGCTGACCACGCTATCTTTGTTTATCTTGGTTATGTACTAAAGACAGGAGCTAAAGTACCTCCTTATCCTTGGATAGCTAATGCAATTAGAGAACTAGATATACTAAAACTGTTTGAGGAGCTATGGAATGGCAACTAGAACAGCTAAGGATACTTTAATCTTGCTCAAAAAGGTGCTTAATTCTTTACTGGTAGAGCAATTAGGTATTTATGTCTTGGGTAATGGGGCTGAAACTCCTTCTATTGCTATCAGGATATCTGAGGAAAAACCAAGCTACAAACTAAAGCCTGATTCTGGTATTGAATGTATTATCGAGCCAGAATCAGATAGTGAATACAGATTTTTAAAAATTGGTGGTACTAGTCTAATAAGACGCTTCACTATAACGTTAGACCAACACAACCCCAGACAGACTTTGGCTGATTCCTTGGAGTTGATTTACTCACATCCTGGAATTAGACCAATGGAAAAACCGTTAGTAAGACCAAGATTACGATATCCCAATCAACAGGGAGAGGCTCCAGCTAGAGCACTTTTAGTAATCTCAGAAGCACAATATTTAGAATCAGTATATTAAGGGGTAAACAATGGCAACTTTACAATCATTAGCAGGGTTAGATTTCTATCAGTCTGGGTTAAATTTATCTGAAGTCAATCAAGTACGCGGCGACTCTATGGAGTTGTGGCTTTCTAAGTTGACTTTTGGTAGTAGCCGACCATCTATCGTCACAGTAACAGCGTCAGCCGATGCAGCAACCGATGCAGAAACAATAGCAGCAACAATTTCTACTCCTACCGTACTTTATCGCAGAGATGTTTTATGGTTCTCTGCTGCAGGAGTACTAGCAGTAGTTAAAGAAACTGTTAACTTAGGCGGTACAGGTACTGGTTTATCTTTAACCGCTGTTTTAGGTACAGGTGGCAATGCTCAAAAAGTAGTATCAGTCACTATCAACAACGGTGGTAGTGGGTATGTAACGGCACCCACACTTGCTTTTACAGGTGGTGCAGGTTCAGGAGCTACAGCAACTTGTACTGTAGTTGATGGTGTGGTTACTTCTGTTACTGTAACAGCACAAGGTTCTGGTTACACAAGCGTGCCTACTGTAGCTATTACTGCGGCAACAAATAACTCAGTTAAAGTATTACCACTTAGTGGACCTATTACCAGTGGTGGAACAGCTAAGACTTATGGTTTGAAACCACTTATCTCCTTAATGGAAGGTGGTGTTGTTGACCGTCAAGGACAAGAAATGACCTCTCGTGTTAAGGCTCAGTCTCTGTATGAGGTAAAAGGTATTAACAAAAGAAGTGCAACAATGCCTTTAAACGGGGTTGTTCTTAAAAACGATCCTGCTCTATTTGATATTGAAGATGTTGTAGGTGGTTCACAATTACTCTATGTTGAATCGCGTCATTCTCCATTTCAAGTGTTTGATAATGGTGGTACTATCTACGACAAAGGTAGAGGAGTGGGTGCAACAGGAGCTATCGGTACTATTCTTAATTTCCAGTTAACTGCTCCTGAAGCTGATTATGTCAAGTTCCAAGCTTCACTATCTATTAGTGGTAGCCCTACCCCATACGCTTTATTAGTTTAGTGATAGCTGAGTTGTTAACCGACTCACTAGAGAATCCCTCAGTATGGTTGATCAATTGCCATACTGAGGGTGACCAACTAATTGCTGAGTTAGGTTTTATCTCTATGGGATTAGTTGATAGAGATTATTTGTTAATTGATGAACAAGGTCAAATTTTCTCTAAAGTTAGGTTACCTAAAGCAGCAATTAAATTAAAAGAAGATATTTTCTGTGAGTTGAAAGAGGAAAAATTCAAAATGGCTTAGGGTGTATTTTATGATCAAAAAGCCTCCAGAATCAGAAGAGATAAAAAGATTAAAACTTAAGCTAGAAATAGCTAAATGTCAGGCTTATATCTGTAAAGAAACGATGCAGTTATTGACTAAATCAGAACTGATATTTTCTACTTACGGTGCTGAGGTTCTTGCATTAATACAAGGTAATCCTGATGCTGTTATAGAAATATTTGAAACTCTGACTCAAACTATTGTTGTTAAAGGTGACACTAATGTTAATTTTGAGGGAAAACCTTTAGAGCAAGTAGCAAAAGAACAAGGTTTTAAAACAGTAAAACAGTTAGAATCTTGGTTAAAGAAACATGGTAGAGAAGATATTATTTGTCAAGGTCTAAAAGTTGTTCAAGCTCCTTATATTCCTACAGAAAACTTACCTGAATTAGAAGACTTATTCTATGAAACTAGTCCAGAAACTCAAACATAGTCATCATGTTTTTTACTGAGAAATATATTGATTTTACTTACTGTCTCTGTAATCTTGTCTAGTAGTTCAGCATTGATTGTAAGTTGCTTGACAACAGCTTCCATTCTAGAATCGTAAAGCTTCTGTTCTAGTGGTTGCTTAAGTAAATAAGATTTCATGTCTGAGTCTAAAGTGTTTAATCTCTTCTCTAAAATCTCAGCTAAAGATGTTAATTTTTCTATACTTTTTTCAAGTGAACTATATTTTTTGTCTTCTTCATCTCTAAGAATAGTTCTAGCCTGAGATTGTGTTTTAAAAAGAATATTTTGAGCCGCTAAAACTACGATACTGCTAATAATAAAAACTAGTAAGGTAGAATCAAATAAACTGGTAATAGGTGAAGATTCTTTAGAATAGTGAGGAATACTATTTATTTCACTATTATTTTTATTATTTGTAGATGCCATGTTTTTAAATACCCAATTTTTGATAGAAGAAGAGTTCGGAACCAATGTTACTTATGAATTTAGTAACAATAAAAAAGTAGAAATATGCAACGGAAACGATAGCTTAATAGCTAATTGTTTACAACCTCTTGCTACTTATAGTATAACTAAGTCCTTCTTTTATCAATCAACTTGTGATTACATTACAAGTTTTTTTACCACAGCATTAGGAAGTCTAAATAGTTTTAGATTTAGAGATCCTTGTGATAATTTTGCCACTAATACAGTTTATAATTCTGGTTTTGGAACTAGTACTCAAGGAGTGGTCTTACCCAATCCAGATGGTAGTAATAAAGTATTTAAACTCTATAAAGCTTACAATCTTGGTTCATATGTAGCTTATAGAAATATTAGTAAGCCTATAGTTAGTACTCTTAAAGTTTATGTAAATGGAAATCTGACCACTTGCAGTGTCAATACAAGTACAGGGGTAATTACTTTCTCTACTGCTCCCCCTGCTGGGAATGGGTTTGGTGGTGTATCTAGGATTACTTGGGAAGGTAATTTTGATGTTGAAGTTAGGTTCGATTCTGATACTGCTGTAGCGATAGAAACTAAAGTCTATGACGATAGTATTAGCCAATGGATGTTTCAGCTACCAACACTTAAATTGGTAGAAGTTAGAGATACTAATTCTATTCCTACTGGTTCTAGTAGGGCACCAGTTACTACGATTCCAGACTCAATAAATCATGTATTTGGCTTAGATTTAAGCTATGACAGCGTTTACCAGTCTCAATACAAAACTCTTAATACTAAATTAGATAACTTATTTGAGTTACGTACACAACAGTTTAATTATAGTAAAAGTGTTTTTAAGTTAGGAAGTGCTCAACTATTAGATATCAATAAAGTAGAATATTTGATCACTTTATGGAGAATCTGTTTAGGCAATGCCAGACTCTTTAAGCTAACTAATCATATTAAAAATATTACTGAATATATTAGATTTAATAATACAAGTTTAAGTTTTAATGTTGAGGTTGATTCTTACGTTAGGAGCGAACAATCTTTCTACTTATCTGGGATAGAGTTAATAGGTCCAGGTTCTTCACCTCCTGCTGTTTGTGTGCCTACACTCACGTTAACAGAGTCGATCTTTAACAATTGGTTAAATGGTAGACTAACTAGTGTTTATGGAGGTTTAGCTTCAAGCACAGCTACCTGTGAAAAGGTTAGTAGCGGAGGTAACCCAGGTAGCTACCTAAGAATAACAATGGTGACTACAGGTTATAATCAAGGCGGTGTAAGCACAACACAAGGTATTGCTTATTTCGTTTTTAGTCCTATCTTGTCTTTTGATCCCTCTACACAAGGTTCTATAACTAGTATTGATTTCTCGGTAGATGTCCAAAACGAGGGATCTTACTCAACTCAACTAACTTTAGCTGTACTTCAAAATGGTATAGTTTACGACTGCTCAGATCGTGGAGCTGTCGCTATTTCTAACACTTCATGGACTAATAAGGGTATTAATGGACTAAATTCTGGTTTTGGTGCTGTCTGTACAAATCTAGGTGCATCCATTCCTAGCGGAGCACCAGTGTTTAACCCTTCTGGTAACCCTATAAGGTTTGGTATTGTAATCAAAAACTATAATATAGCAGCAACGCTTAGTAGAACTTCAGTAGCGTCAATCGATAATCTGCAAATAGTAGTTAATGCCGATTGTGATTGATTTCAGGCACAAAAAAAAAGGAGAGGGATAACACCCTCTCCTTTCTCTACTTCATCATCTTCTTCTTGAAAGCGTCCCAATCTGATTGGGCTTTAGCGATCTTCCGGTTTGACTCTTTAGCCTCTTCTTTAGCTTTAGCGATAAACTCTTCGTTGCTCATTACTTCGTTAGACATGTCAGTAGCTCCTAGGTCATTGAGGTTAGTTTTTTCCCTCTGTTCATATACCTAATATAACAATTATCTGGATAAATGTCAAGTGTTTAGAGTATAAATAAAAATGTTTATTGAGCACATTTACTAAAGTAAATTGGTATTTATTTTATACTCTCTCATACTTATCTAGTACATCTCTAATAATCTCACTTCTAAAAGAATCTTTTTTAGAGAATTGGATTATGCCAACATTTTTAACTCCTTCTAGGCGTTGCATCGCGTCACTAATGCCGTTAGTAAGGATTGGGACATCGCACTGATGAGGATCTCCTGCTAGTACCATTTTTGTATCTTGTCCTGTGGCATCTCTACCACAGCGAGTTAAAAAGGCTTTTATCCCTGCTGGAGGTACGTTTTGTGATTCATCTAGAATTGCCATACAGTTATTAAAAGTGACGCCTCTACAGTCACTTAAAAGCATGGCTTCTACTGTTCCTTTTTCTATATAATATTTAGCCTGATGCACTGGCATAAAGACAGACAAATTATCAAGTACAGGTCTAATTAAAGGAGACATTTTCTCTTGTGCGTTACCTGGTAAAGCTCCTATATCACGTTCCCATTTCATACCGACATTTGGTTTGATATAAATGATTTTTTCGATGCGTCTAAAAGATATTAAGTGAAAGCCATAATATAAAGCAAAAAGCGTCTTGGCACACCCTGAAGGACCAGACGCTATTGTTATGGTATTATCGTTTAAACTTTTTAAATATTTTGCTTGATTCTCAGATTTAGGGTGTAATTGGAGATATTTATTCTGAGTTTCTTGTTTAATTGACTCTTCTGGAATATCTAACGGTTTCTTCTTTCTGTCCTTGTCTTTGCCTCTTTTTTGTGAGGGATAACTGCAAGATGCACGAACCATAAACACCCCTAGTGTAGTTACTTTTATCTTAACTTTAAAACTATAGTTCAGTTAAGCTAAAGTATAGGTAGACTTGAGGTGTTCTATATGGTAAGTGTTGGCTCAGTATCTTTTCAAGTAAAGCTAGATAGAAATAATTTTGATGCAGCGATCAGACAGATGCAGAGAGATTATTCTAATCTGAATATAAACATTAACCCTGTAGTTAATACGCAGGGAATTAATCAGTTAAATACAGCTTTTAATAACCTGAGACAACAATTAAGTACTCCTTTAAATATAAATGTTTCAAATGCTCAAGTTAATAGACTTCAATCTGAACTTAACGCTACAAATAATCAGGTTCAGCAACTAGAGCAAGAAGTCTCAAGAGCTAATCAACGTATTCAACAATTAGAACAAAACTTAAGAAACTCTGCTCAAGCAACTAATATTTTTAACCAAACTATTAACCAAACTACAAATAATATAAACAGACTAGGTGCTAGTAGTGGAGAAGTTGTAAGATTATTCCTCTTATTTAAAGCAGGAGAACTGGTAGTTAATGCTTTGGGTATTGCCTTACAGCAACTTCCCTCAAAGATAGCAGCAACAGTGAGTGAATCAACTAAACTAGCTGCGAGTTTTGAATCACTTAGGATTGCACTCACCTTCTCTGGAATAGATAACGCTGATAGTAAACTGAAGTCTTTAAGAAAAACTTCTAGTGAGTTAGGTGTCTCCTTTAGTACTTCAGCTAGAGCCTATCAACAATTAGCAGCGGCGTCTAGAGGTACTAATTTAGAGGGACAAACAGACAAGATTATCAGTGGTGTTCAGGTAGGTTTGGCAGGTGCAGGTGCAGGAAAACAGCAACAAGAAAAATCCTTTTTAGCTATTGCTCAGATAGCTTCTAAAGGTAGGGTTTCCATGGAGGAACTAAATCAGCAGTTAGGTGAAGCTTTACCAGGAGCCTTACAAGTAGCTGCTAGGTCTATGGGTAAAACAGTACCTGAATTTATTAAGTTAATTGAAACGGGACAAGTTTTAGCTGAAGACTTGTTACCCAAACTAGCTGCTCAATTTAAGTTAGAAGGTGCTGCAGGTATAGATAAGGTTGCGGATACAGCTAATACCAAACTGATCAAGTTACAAAATACAGTTGAAGAGTTAAAGGTGAGTACGGGAGAAGGGTTTTTAATTGGACTAAAACCCGTACTTACTGTAGTGACTGCAGGTATGGAGTTACTGAATAAAGCGTCTGGTGCAGTAAATATCGCTTTAGGGATTCTAGCAACTGGTGGGATAATTTTTGTTGTTAACGGAATACGAATACTAGTCTCAGCCTTGGCTACAGGGGGCTTGGCTTCTACTGTATTTGGTCAAACATTAGGTTTACTAGGAATCCAAAGTGCAACTGTTACAGGATTACTAGGCAACGCATCTATAGCTCTAAAATCCTTTGGTGCATCTTTATTAGTAGCGGCTCCTATTGTTTTAGGGATAGTTGCAGCCTTTGCTATATGGAATGCTGGATCTAAAGATTTAGCTGAATCTGTTGACGCTCTTTCTAAATCTCTCGAAAGACTAAAAGCTAGTAGAGATAAGTTAGATCCAAATAAACCACTAACAGAACAGAAGAACTTTACAGGAGACGTTTTTAAAGATTTATCAACTGGTGGGTTACCAGTTCCAAAAACAATACAAGAAAGATTGAAACAAACAGCAGAAACAGGAAGAGGTTTACCTCTTGGTAATCCTTTCCAGTTGTATAACGACTATGCTGTTTCTAAAGATGTTGGCAATATAAAAAAAGTTATTGATTTAGCCAAAAAGCAAAATGACGAACTCAATAAGACCTTTAATAATGCTGAGAAAATAGATTCTATCAAAGGGAAAATAACCAAAATTGATAACGATATTCGAGGTTATAAAACAGATCAAGGGATTGCTCAATCTAAAGGAGACACTAAGAGCGTATTATCTTTAAATAAGAAAATTACAGAAGCGCAAGCGCAAAGAGAAAATATTATTGGTGAATCTTTTGGTAGTTCAGCAGCAGAATTACAGCAAAGAAACGAGATTCTAGAAAAAACCAAAAAAGAGTTAGAGAATAATAAACCAAATATCTCTACTTCTGACTACAAAACTGAACTTAATACAATTAATACCCTAATAGAAGATGGTAAGAAAAAACTAGAAGCCTACAACTCTACTGTTGCAGGGATCAATAACGAGTTTAAGGATATGGAGTACAATCTCTCTAAAATAACAGGAAGATTGGCTGATATTCAATTTAAATATGAACGGACATTGCAATTACAAACAACACAACTAGATAACGAACGTGCTGCACAAATTGAAGCAGCTAGAAATAACTTAAAAAATACAGGTATTAATACTCTTAACGATTCAAGTTATCAATCAAAATCTCTAGACATTCAAATCAAAGCTGCTAGACAACTACTAAGTGAACTACAGAGTGAGCAGTCAAGCCGATTAGAAACGCTTTTAGATAAGTACACAAATAATCAACAGAAGTTTGCTAGAAATGATGATCAGAATCTTAACAAGATATTTGGTACTAAAAACTTTGCTGAAGATGTTAAATCTGGTAATATTTCTGCTGAAACGATACAGAAAATAGTTACTGATTCTGAGAAGACCACAGGAAAAGTATTAGATCCAATAATCCAGAAAATAGCAGAAGTAGCACAAGAGTATATAAAGAATCAAACTAAGATTAATGCGACTCAAGGACAGATAGCTAATCAAGGTAGACAGAAATCAGAACAAGCTCTCCAGTTAGACATAAATAGAAATAACTTAGTACAGCAAGTTAGAGACTTTAGTAGACAAATTGAAGACTATTTTATTCAGATAGGTGAACAGAATAAGCAGTGGCTACGTAGTTTAGAGGATGTTGCTCTAACTTATAAAAGAGAAGTTAGGAGTATAGTTGAGAGTTATCAAGACCTAAATAGAGAACTAGACCTTAAGATAGCAACTCTTAGAAAGAACTTAGAGGATGCTAAGGCTCAATTAGCTAATACTAAGTTATCTAACTCTCTTAATGAAGGTCTAACTCCTGGTGTAGATAGTATCAACAGTAGAGTAGCTAAAATCTTCACTGACTACAACGCTAAGTTACAAGAGATTGACGCTAAGAAAAGTCAATTTAACTTAGGACAGTTAACAGAACAGCAACAGATGATCGCCTTAGCTCGTTCTATCAGAACTCAACAGGAACAGCAATTAGACTTTGAGAAAAAGAGATTAAGGCAGTCTGAGGACTTGGTTACTCAACAGCAACAATATAGTAGAAGTCAGTCTAAATCGTGGCAAGATTTACTCTTAAAAGCCAAAGATATCTCAGAACAGGCTTCTAAATTAGGTTTGAATCTTGGGACAATTAGCCAAAGAATAGCAGCAGAAGGCAATAAGCTAATAGAGTCTTTTAGAGGTATTGTTAACGGCTTAGGAGGAATTAATAAAAATGTTCCTCAAATAAACCCTGCTTCTGGTTTTAAACCACAGAATAATATAGTTCCTCTTAAAGAACCTCAAGCTCCTAAGTACACATCAATTAAGGATATTCGAGACACCGAAGAGTATAAGAAAGGTAAAGAGGTAACACGTACTGTTGACGTTTCTAAAGGGTTTAGTATTGACATAGGATTAGGAAATAAACCTAAACCAGTCGTTAAGCCAGTTGTCAAGCCTACAATAACTTCTGATTTTCTAGGTGGCTTAGCTGATAAGTTTCCTATTAGACCTAAGACAGATGAAGAGTTATATGGCTTAGATTATCTACGTTCCTTGACTCCTATAGTTAGTCAACCTAGTAATGGAGCCATACCACAGTTAGCTAATACTCCAAAATTTGATAATCAGAAGCTTATTAAGAAAGCAGGTCAAATTCAATCACTTGGTGGGGAACTTAGGGATGTTGGAAGTCAGCAGATAGATGAAGATAGAATTAGCGCGGTAAGAGCGGCTGCGGCTCAGATAAATATTGAATTAAGGAATATTCAGTCTGGTATAGAAAAGACAAGGTATAGCCTTTCCCAATCTTCTATAGAGTCTGACAAGTTCTTGCAGAGTACTAGAGGCTATACGACTGAAGCAGAGAGACAAAAGAATATTGTTAATGAAATTAATCAGGCTGAAGACCAAAGATTACAATCTTTAATCGACCAAAAAAGAGTTTATCAAGATCAGGCTGATGGTGGGGTAATTCTACTCAAAGGATTACAGGATAAGCAAAAAGAATATCAGGAACAAGGAAAAGCGTTACCTGAAAACTTTGAAAAACTATTAGAAGCAGCTAAAGCAGCAATACCAGTCTACGAACAAGGTGCTGAAGCCATACAGAAACAGATAGATAAAGTAAAAGAAGAGACTGCTGCTGTAAAAGAATTGAGGATAGCCAGAGAACGTGAGATTGGTGCTAGAGAAAAACAGAACAGTCTAGATAGCTATCAGAAGAACTATCTAGAAGCTAAAGCTGGCTCAAGTTCTAACCCTTTTGAAGCTAACGACTTTAAGCGACAAGCTTTAACACTACAACAAAGAGTTGACTACAGAAATGAGCAATCCAATCTGGAAGACTTTATTCTTAAACAGAACCTATCAAGGACTGAAGCTGAAAACTTGAGAGATAAACTCAAAGAGATAAACGAGATTAAGTTGGCTGATATAACAAAACAGACTGATTTCCTCTATCAATCTTTATCTGCTCCTCTAGATAATCTATTTAAGGGATTAACTAGTTTTTCTGGTAGTATTCAAGACTTACTTGCTAATTTTGTTAACTCAATAGTTGGTAGTATTACCTCTGCACTAAGTAAACTTGCTTCTGATTCACTACTCAAGTCTCTCCTTGGTCTAGGAGGTGGTGGCGGAGGAATTGCTGACTTATTTGGTGGTGGTATCGGTGGAGGTGCCGCTGCTGATTTACTAGGAGGCTTAGGGTTATTTACCTTTGCTAATGGTGGCACTGTTCCTACAGCAGCTAATGGTTTAAGTGTAGGTTCAGCTTATAGTATGGGTTCTTCAGTTCTTAAAGCAATGCAGACTGAAGGTATGGGAGCTATACCTATAGTTGCTCACTCTGGCGAAGAAGTATTAACAGATAGAAATGGTGATGCTCAATTCTTTAGAGAATTATCTAAAACAGGTAAATGGCAATCTCTTAAACAGAATAAAGGTCTATCTGTTGGCAACTTTGATGCAGGTGGTATTGTTGGAGGAAACAATTCCTTTGGTGGCTCCTTTGCTAACAACGGGTTTACAAAAAACAATCAACCTACTTTTGTCACCAATAATCACAGCACCAATATTAAGGTCAGTGCTCAGGATGCTAACAGCTTTAGAAAGTCTCAAGCTCAGATAGCTAGAGAACAGCAACTAGAACAAGAAAGACAATCTAGATTTACTTAAATCTAATTATTTCCTGTTGGAGCTAATTGTCCGACAGTTCTTCTTAATCTAGTTAAGTCAATCACTGTCACTGGTTGACTTATATTTGTTCTGATAATCGCTCTAGCTGTGTAGGTTGTGAGATCGGCGACGGTTACGTTATAATTTGGCATTTAAGTTGTCCTAATCGCTATTCCATTAGTAAGATAAGTGTAAACTTCTGAGGCTGATACTGTTAGTAAATCACTATAGGTAAAGCCATGGATGATACCCGAAGTTGGTACATTGCAACCGATAAAATCAGAGCTTAATCCTCCTATAGCAAAACTACCTGTTCTTAAGTTAACAGGTTTAATTAGTTGATAATTAAAATCTAGATCTAAATTGGGAGGTGTCCACACGGAAGTACCTGAAACCCCATGCACATAGGTCTGCAAGTTACTAGAGGTAGTAGAAGATCCGTAAGCGTTAGTTGTACCATAACTGTTAAAGGTATTTAAGTTAGTAGTATAAAGTAAGTGTACAGACGGTCCAAAAGTTTCAGGATTACTAACGTAATTGTTTACTGTTTTCGCAAAACCAAACAACAATCTAAATAAATTATTAGGATTAGTTAGAACTATTAGACTATAGCTACCTTCATTGTCGTTATAGGTTGTGACATTATGAAAAGCGTTGGCTCCAAAACAATCGCCACCAGTAACAAGGTAAGTCTGTGTGCTCAAAGAACCTGTCCCTGCAAAGGTTCCTGTATTCCAAGTGTTAAACAAGTTAAAAGATATGGATGCATTAGAAACGTTATTAGATGCGCTTATATTGTTTCTATTTCCTACGTACACTGGAACAAAAATAGTAATAACCAGAAAAACAGTACTAAAAGTTCCACTATTATTGCTTAGCTGATAGACAAGAAAAGTGTTATTCCCGCTATTTGCTACTTGAGTAGGAGTGGGAAAACCAGCATTTGACAAGATAGTTTGCAAAGCAGTAGAGATTGCTGAGTTTCCAGAATATAGCTGTAAGCCGTTTGGATAATTTCTTACTATAGCCGTCACTAGGTAGTCCTCACTGCTAATCCATCACCAACATAAGTATAAATTTCATTACTAGATGCGACAAACGTATCACCATAATTAAACCAACTAAAAGGTCTTGGTGTTGGTCCGTTGGTAGTTGTCAACATAACAAAATCACTACTTAAAAACCCTGTATTGTATCCTGTATTGTGGGTTACTCCAAAGTTGTGAATCCTGTTATTCGTCCCGTACCTTAGACAAGCAGGTTTAATTATCTGGTAAATGCCGTTACTATCTATTGGAGCGATAGAAGGGAAATACCCCACACTACCATAATTACAGCTATTAGCAATAGTTCTAGCTGTAGAGGCGGTAACTAGTAATACATAAGGATAGGATACGTTTGATTGGATATAACACAAGCCATGTATTGTTGGTGCTATATCTCTCTGGTTTGGAACGGCTGTAATTAAAGTGTCAAGGAAGCCAAGCACAAACCTAACGTTATTACCTGCATCAGTCAGGACAGTAAAGCCGTAAGAGTTGTCGGTAACATTTGTGTAAGACTTTGCTGATAAGAAAGCTGAAGTTCCAAGTAGATTTAGAGGATTGCATTGAATAACTGGACCATTGTTAGTACCCGTTAGAGTTCCTGTATCCCATGTTTCAAACAACATTAAAGAGGGTTGGTTAGCGAAAGCTGTCCAAGTTGAGGTAGTTGTACTCCATGTCAGCACCCAAAAAACAGTATTATAAGTACCAACGCTCCTAGACAATTGATAAACCAGATAATAATAACCACCTGATATAGTCGCTTGAAGAGGACTAGGGAAGCCACAACCAGCTAAAGCAGTTTGGATTCCCGTATTAAAAGAGGCTGGACTAGAGCCTTGAATTAAATCAGTATAAGTAGTAACTGTAGCCGTCATGTGGTACGCACTCCTATTCCTGTTTGTAGATAGGTATAGATCTCACTACCACTAACGGTCATAGTATCAGCGAACAGATAACTTGTAGGACAACCTACTAGGTCTGAGTGTAGAGGTCCAACAGAGAAACCTGCAGTAACCGAACTACCTGCCCCAACACGTAAAACAACAGGTCTAACTAACTGTACCCGTCCGTTTACATCTGTAGCACTTACACATAGGTTTCCTAAAAAAGAAAACCCATTTGTAGCTCCTGCTGAGACAGTTGGACCAATAGAACAGAGTCCAGTATTTGTAGTTGAGAACATAATACCATGCACTGACGGTGCAATGCTTTCTGCCTGTGGAGGAAAGTTAGATACAGTTTTAGCAAACCCTAATATAAATCTCATAACGCTAGAACCACTGGTAACCACGACAAAACCGTACATTCCTGTATCGTTTTCTCTGTAAGCAACGGTGGAAAAAGAACCACTAGTAATTACGTTTAATGCTGTACCACTAGTTAAAGCCGTATTTCCCCCTGTTCCTGAGAAAGTGCCTGTATTCCATGTTTGAAATACGTTTAGCGTTAAGGTCGCACTACTTGTGTTTGGAAAAGTCAGGACCCAATAAATTGTAGCGTTAGCACCGCTATTGTTACTTAGAGCATAGACTATATAATAAGTTCCACTGTTTAGTACTGCTTGAAAAGGACTAGGGAATCCAGCATCAGCTAAAGCTGTCTGTATCCCTGTAAAGAATGAAGCGGCACTAGAGTTTGTAATGGAAGATGCACGAGTAGTTACGGTTGCCACCATATAATTAAGCCTGTATTTGTATATAAGTAATAGTTAATGTGATTGTGCCAGTTGATCCATTATTCACGATAGTTAAAGGGAAAACGTTACTAATACTTGTCTCAAAATTAGCAGCTACAGCTAGAGGCGAGAAAGTAAAAGAAGTACCGGATATATCAAATATTATACCGGAACCAGGATCTGGGGCTGTTGTAATTAATCTCGCTGCATCTGATGCTCTACTAGCAGTAGAACTATAGAACCTGATCCAGCTATTTACACTAGCTACTACACGCAAAATAATACACGTAGTAGACAGTGTAATCGTTGTGTTCAGTGTTGCTCCTGCATTTATAGAGGCAGTCGTAATTGTAGCCGTTTGTCTTGAGTTGTTAATTGTTACTGATGCAGTTATACCAGTAAGTTGACTTCCATCTACTGCGGGTAATCTACTACTAGAATCCAACTGAACTATGTTATTAGCACTTGTACCTACATTTAAAGTAGAAGCAGTACCTAAACCAGTAACTTGAGTATTGGCAATAGAGAGAGTATTTAAGTTGGAAATTTGAGAGAGTGTGATACTAGAAGCTGTAGCCAAACTTCCTAAACCCAATAGAGTGCTTAATTGAGCAGATGTTAAAGCTACAGGACTGGCACTACTACCAGAAACATTGCCTAACACCGTATTGTTAGCAATACTAGCTATATTGCTTAAACCTACAGTAGAAAGAGTAGCTAGACTTCCCAAGCCAGTAACTTGAGTGTTGGCTATCGAAAGAGTATTTAGATTTGAGATTTGGGAAAGCGTAATACTTGAGGCTGTAGCTAGTGAACCTAGTCCACTAACTTGAGTATTACTTATATTGGTAAGTTGACTTGCATTTACAGCAGGTAGCCTACTGCTAGAATCTAACTGAACTAGATTATTAGCACTTGTGCCTACATTTAGAGTAGAAGCAGTACCTAAACCAGTAACCTGAGTATTAGCAATAGAGAGACTATTTAAATTAGAAATTTGAGATAACGTAACACTTGAGGATGTAGCTAGACTTCCCAAACCAGTAACTTGAGTATTGGCTATCGAAAGAGTATTTAAATTAGAGATTTGGGAAAGTGTGATACTTGAAGCTGTAGCCAGACTTCCTAATCCCAATAGAGTACTTAATTGAGCAGAGGTTAAGGCTACAGGACTGGCACTACTACCAGAAACGTTACCTAAAATAGTATTATTAGCAATACTAGCTATATTACTTAAACCTACAGTAGAAAGAGTAGCTAGACTTCCTAATCCACTAACTTGAGTATTAGCAATAGAGAGACTATTTAAATCAGAAATTTGAGATAACGTAATACTTGAGGCTGTAGCTAGACTTCCCAAACCAGTAACTTGAGTATTGGCTATCGAAAGAGTATTTAGATTTGAGATTTGAGAGAGAGTGATATTTGAAGCCGTGGCAAGTGAACCTAATCCACTAATTTGAGTATTACTTATATTAGTAAGCTGACTCGCATTTACTGCTGGTAGCCTACTGCTAGAATCTAGCTGAACTATATTATTAGCACTTGTGCCTACGTTTAAAGTAGAAGCAGTACCTAATCCAGTAACTTGAGTATTAGCAATTGAAAGAGTATTTAGATTCGATATTTGGGAAAGCGTAATATTTGAAGCTGTAGCCAGACTTCCCAAACCTAATAAAGTACTTAATTGAGCAGAGGTTAAAGCTATAGGTGTAGCTGTGTTGCCAGAAATATTGCCTAAAACCGTATTATTTGCAACTTGTGGTAGAGATTCTAATCCACTAATCTGAGATGCAGAAATATTGGTAAGTTGACTTGCATTTACTGCAGGTAGCCTACCACTAGAGTCTAACTGAACTATATTATTGGCACTTGTTCCTACATTTAGAGTAGATGCAGTACCTAAACCAGTAACTTGAGTATTAGCAATAGAAAGAGTATTTAGATTAGAGATTTGGGAAAGCGTAACACTTGAGGCTGTAGCAAGTGAGCCTAATCCCAATAAATTATTTAATTGAACAACTGTAATAGCAACAGGACTAGCACTATTACCAGAAACGTTACCTAGAATAGTATTGTTGGCAATACTAGCTATATTGCTTAAACCTACAGTAGAAAGAGTAGCTAAGCTTCCCAATCCAGTAACTTGAGTGTTGGCTATCGAAAGAGTATTTAGATTAGAGATTTGAGAGAGAGTGATATTTGAAGCCGTGGCAAGTGAACCTAGTCCACTAACTTGAGTATTACTTATATTAGTAAGTTGACTTGCATTTACTGCAGGCAGTCTACCGTTAGAATCTAACTGAACTATATTATTAGCACTTGTTCCTACATTTAAAGTAGAAGCAGTACCTAATCCACTAACCTGAGTACTGCTGATCGAAAGGGTATTTAAGTTGCTTATTTGGGAAAGCGTAATATTTGAAGCCGTGGCAAGTGAACCTAATCCCAATAAACTACTTAATTGAGCAGAGGTTAAAGCTATGGGTATAGCACTATTACCAGAAACGTTACCTAAAACTGTATTGTTTGCGACTTGTGGGAGAGATTCTAATCCACTAATTTGAGATGCTGAAATATTAGTAAGCTGACTTGCATTTACAGCAGGCAGTCTACCGTTAGAATCTAACTGAACTATATTATTAGCACTTGTGCCTACGTTTAAAGTAGAAGCAGTACCCAATCCAGTAACTTGAGTATTGGCAATAGAAAGGGTATTTAGATTAGAGATTTGGGAAAGCGTAATACTTGAGGCTGTAGCAAGTGAGCCTAATCCAGTAACTTGAGTATTAGCAATTGAAAGAGTATTTAGGTTGGAGATTTGAGAGAGTGTAACACTAGAAGCTGTGGCTAGTGCGCCTAATCCACTAATTTGACTACTGCTTAAGTTAGTAAGCTGACTTGCGTTTACTGCTGGCAACCTACTATTAGAGTCTAACTGAACTAAATTACTAGCCCCTATACCAGCATTTAGAGTGGATGCAGTACCTAAACCAGTAACCTGAGTATTAGCAATTGAAAGACTATTTAGGTTGGAGATTTGAGAGAGAACAATACTTGAGGCTGTAGCCAGACTTCCTAATCCACTAATTTGACTACTACTTAAGTTAGTAAGCTGACTTGCATTTACAGCAGGTAACCTACCACTAGAGTCTAACTGAACTAAATTACTAGCGCCAGTACCCACGTTGAAAGTAGAAGCAGTACCCAATCCAGTAATTTGAGTATTAGCAATTGAGAGGGTATTTAGGTTACTTATCTGGGAAAGAGTAACATTTGAAACCGTAGCTAGTGAGCCTAATCCATTAATTTGAGTATTACTTATATTGGTAAGCTGACTTCCGTCTACTGCTGGCAACCTACCACTAGAATCAAGTTGAACTACGTTATTAGGACTAACGCCCACGTTTAAAGTAGCAGCAGTACCTAAACCAGTAACTTGAGTATTTGCAATTAAAAGAGAAGATAAGTTAGAGATTTGAGCTAAAGTAATACTTCCTACAAGTGGCGGAATAACGGTAGAGCCACTATTGTAGTCATCATTATCAATAATAGTTATAGTCGCTTGTTCTCTACCAATCCTAGCTCCAACTATATTAGTTAAGCGAACGGTAAAAGATTCTGTTGGCTCAGGGATATTGTCACCAACAATTGGTATTTGTACTGTTAAACTTGTTTGACCTGCATAGATTGTAAACCTATCGGTAACAGGAACATAGTCAATATAAGGTCTAGCTGTAAGACTACTTGCTATTAAATTAAAGGAGATATTTGAGGGAGCAGCAGCACTCAATCCAACCTCAAAAGAAAGGTTAGTGTTACCTGCAGATCCTTCTGTTACTGTAGCCTCCGATACTGAAATAAGAGGCGTTTGATCGTTATCGACAATAACGCAATCACCACGACTACTAAGTCCTAGAGTTGCATTAACTGGGTTAGACAACACCAAAGAGAAGGTTTTATTCTCTTCTAAAACTGTATTAGAAATGATTGGAACATTGACAACCTGACTCAGTTGAGAAGGTTGAAATGTTAGCGTTCCTGCTGTAGTTATAAAATCAATCTCAGCAGATGCCGTTCCTCCAACAGTTTGATAATCAACTGATACAGTGTCAACTGAAGCACTAGAAAGAGTAACCGTAAAAGGAGCAACAACTGATCCTGTGTCTCCCTCTGTAACTACCACACTATTTATAGACAAAGTAGGTAAAACAGTAGGAGGAGGAGTTGTGTTTAATATCGACCCAGTGCCTCTAACCCTACTAATTACAGAATTAGTAGGAGATGATAAGTCTAAATAAAAGTCTCTAGTTGGAGCATAACTAGGGTTAGCAAGCACAGTTATTGAGACGTTTTGTGATACCTGATTTGGATTAAAGGTAACTATACCTGAACCGCCTGTATAATCCCGTCCAGTTAAAGCTGTGTTATTTACGGTTGTATATTGAACTGTGACTGTATCTTGAGATGCACTACTCAAAGTGACAACAAAATTCATATTGACCGAATTAGTAGTGCTAACGGTTACAGTAGGCGAACTAATACTTATTGACGGAATACTTCCAGTTTCATTGAGTGCAGCAAGTAGAGCGTTATATCGTGGTGAACTTGTCTGACCAACATTCTCTAGTACTCCCCATGAGCCGTATTTGTCAGGTGTTCTTGTACTGAGGTAGTTATTATATAAACCAGTAGGGACTAGTTCAAACCAATCATTTAAATGTCGTGCATAAAGATCTCCCATTCTCTGATCTCTATGAGCATTGATAAATAGGTTAGTTATTCCTGTATCGTTTTGAGTTGGTATATCAATACCTGATACGTGAGACTGTCCTTCATAAGCAAGTAGTTTTACACTATATTGATCAGCTTTGGCTTTATTGGCAACAATCCAACCTCTAGACTGTACAAGTGCACCGCCTTGTGGTCCATTAGGTAATATACCCCCTGTAGATAATTCTGCAATTATCTTACCTATCCCTCCGTCGCTATCGCTAAACCAACTTCTAATGGTTGATGCGTAAGTGGGAGAACCTAGATAAAACCCAAAATACGGAGCTATTGCTAAGCTCTTGATACCTCTATTATTAGGTGTTCTAGTTTGTCTGTCCCATGCACAGGCTAAAGCTCTATTTGCTGTGTAATCGTTAGCTGCTTGGGTAGCCATAACCACATCTACTCTATTAGTCTGTCCAACAAACACACTATTCCAAATATCTGCTATTTGGCAAGTACGCATAGAGAAGAAGTCTGTACCCTTGTCGGTATCGGTTGCTGTATAGTTTGGATAGTTGTTAGCTTGGGTAAAGATTGCTTTCCCCTGCTGAATCATATATCTATTTTGTCCAGTAAAGCCAGGGTTCCAATACTCGTTAGAGTACTCAACGTAAGCTGTTAAACCAGACTCTAGATTATTCCTGACGTAAGTAGCAAACTGAGTAATATAGTCGTTAGTGGCTAAGTGTGGCATACAGAACCACGCATCAGCATCTAACTTATTACACAAAGCAACCATCATCTCAATTGGTGCTTTGTCCCAAGCAGAGTCAGTTAGCTTTTGTCGATCACTCCAATTAACTTGGGTAGAGTTATTAGTTCTCATCCAGTCCATAAATCGCAAACACTTAAAGCCAGTCCATTGCGAGATAAATCTTGGATAAAAAGGATCTGTTAAGTAGTCTGTCTCATTAGCTATAGGTAATACTCTTATATTTCTAATATAGTTACCTGTATTATTTGGATCAGTAGCTAGTATCGAGACAAGAAAGTTTCCTTTAGGAGCATTAACTACTAGTCTTCCTTGTGAGCTTTGGCTTGGAGTTATTACTATATTATTAGCTTTAATTCTTAGAGTTCCTTCTCCGTCATAAAGAATGACGAACTGGTTATCAACAAAAGTGTTGAAATAAGCAGAGATAAAAGTATAAGTACGTGATTGATTGTTGAGCGGTGTTAAACTTCTAACCCATCCATTTGCATCTTTATTTAGTTTTGTTTGTTCGCCTGTATTCCAAGTATTGTTAGTCTGAGTTAACCACTGTTGCGAAGTTTTAAAGTGATCTTTAAAAGGAACCTCAGAAGAGTAGTAACTAAGTTGATTTAGATTAGTCCCTATTGGTCTTGGCATACGATTAATTGTATTATTTTCTTTAACTCTAACAGATTCAGAAAACTAACTTTGAGCTACAACAATTAACCAAATTTATCGGAAAATATCTTTACTCAAAACAAAAACACCAGAGGGTTTTCCAGTGTTTTTGTTGTTAATCTGAATTTTGAAAACTTTAATCAGTAATAAATTCCAAGTCTTCTATAAGGTTGTCAATTAAATCATACTCTGTTGCTAGAACAAGAGTATGATTGGTTAATGTATTTACCCACCAGTAGTGAGTAAGGTTGGCACTGTCAGGATTAAATACCCACTCAGATAGTTCTTCTTTTGACACCTCTATACCAGTGTTAAACCAGCAAGAGTTCATTTCATCAACAAGAGAGCTTTTTATATTCTCTTGTTGAGTGTATTCATTATCAGTAGTTGGGTCAAGTTCCCAATACTGTGCTATTTTATTGTTTATTTCTTTTATAAGTTCTTTAGGAACTCTTTTTATCTCTAAAACTTTTTTTACTTCGTTGTTCATATCTAAACACCCATTTAACTATTAGTAGTGTAACAGTTAACTGGGCGTTTGTCAAGTGTTTATAGATGATAATAACCACCTTATATACCAGTTGTTATTTGGCTCTTAGACTTGGGTACAATTCGTTAATTTTTTGAGACACGTAACCCAACTGTTCAATCGTTATGTCATTGTTTTCAACTATATTGTCTAAGGTTTCTAGATAACTATTTTTAGGTACAACGGTTAAATAAATAACCTTACTCCAATCTTCAATCATGTTAAAAGTATTTTGGTAACTTGAGCCGTACAAAACAATCGGGACGGCAATCAATGAAGAGTTCATAAGCATACTTAAATGATAATTACAGTTTTCGCTCATGCATCCAAACTCATGCCAGCAGCGTGCAAATGTCCTCCTCCCGAATATGCCTTAGCTAAAGCACTAGCATCGCCATCGTCCCGACTACGTACTGAAAATATTTTCTTACTTCCTACCTGATACCAACAAGCAGCAATATTAGTATTGTACTCAGACATAATCGCCTGACAGGTTTCAGAAGGATAATTCTGAGTATTGCAAGCTTTGATTGTTTCCCCATTGGGTAGGGTTAGATCGTATGCTCTTTTTACTTGGGTTTTAATAACTTGGTCTTGTTGTTTGAGGAGGTAAGAACCGGCGTTATATAACGCTTCAAGGGATCTCCACTCGTCTTCGATTAGTTCATACCAAGTTCTAAAGGTTTTTTCCTCTAACCATAAAGCTGCTGTAATTGCCTTGGTTTCAGGATAGTAAAACCTCCATAAATCCCTATCTTCAATATGTCTTAACAATTGGGGAATCTTTTTGTCTAGGTTGAAATATTCCCAAGCAATCACACAGCCTGATCTCTCCATATCAAATACCGAGTCTTTATAACTTAGTAAATCTTGCTGAGCAGTCTTATGGTGGTCTAAAACCACTACTCTCTTGTGTATTTTTTGTTGTATTAGTAGTTGTTCTAAAGGGTAGCTAAAATCTACTATATAAACTTCAGAACCTATTAGCAAGTTTTCTGGTGGTTCTTGACCATATTGAACAGGGATGTATTCAGCATCGTCGCCAAACTTGCACCATGCGGCATAAGCGGCACCAAACCCATCTAGACAATTGTCATGATATAGTACATAAATCATTTTGTCTCCTTTGATTGGATAAATAGCCAGTTTAACGACTTGGCTTAGGTCACATCAATTTTAAAACGGTATTGCGTCAAAATCAGGTTGCACTTCCTGATAAGAAACTGACTGCACAGTTTCTTTCTTGTGAGTGTAAGTAGGGAAGTCAGCAAAAGACTCAAATAAACTTACTATAGTTTGTCCTACTTCGGTATCCTTACCGATATAAAGTTTATCAAAAGCCTCTGTAGTGGTCTCCACTTGTCTTTCTCTTACTGTTTTAGTAACAGAGATACCAACCTCACCTAGGGTAGGAACTTTATAACTTTGTGGCACAACAAATGCTGCTTTCTCTCCATTCTTGTGATAACCAAAACTCACGTCAAACACACACAAAGCATGAACAAGATTACTGAACCTTGTTCCTACAGGTTTCTTAGTTAACTGTGCAATAACTGCATCTACTTGTCCATAAAAATCTTGAAGAGCAGATCCTATACTCCCCCCTGGTCCTTTTCCCATGGGAAGAGATAAAGGCAAAGCATGCAGAGGTTGATTATTTTGATCTAGTAAAAGAACTAGGTTCCTTGTCTTCATTCTCCACTTTTTTTTAACACCTTGTTGTTCTTTTTCTTCCTTAGCTGCATCGGTCAGTTGATCATTGCGATAAGCAAGGTCTTCAAAAACAAAGCGTCCTTGCTCGTTCTTTTTCTCAATCTCTGGAGCAGAGCGATGAAGAAAAACTATTCTTGCAGAAGTAGTAATATATCCTTCTATTTCCTTTTCTTCTACTCCTAAAATGGCTGTATATTCAGCCCATTGAGTAGTAGAAGAAAAACCTATTTGCTCAGCCTGTTTTTTAGGAAGAAATAAACCATAAGGGATGTTACCTCTTTTAATCTCTTTAAGAGTACCTTTAGGGTTGATAAACTGAGCGTAATTTAAAGACTGTTTTCCAGTAGCTTCTTGACATTCAAAATCTGCAACGTTGACATTGGTAATGACTGCTAAGTTTGACATTTTGTTGACCTCTTTATTGATAAGTTAGTGATATTTATTTCCCTCTATTTTAACACAACAAATTAACCTATTGAGGGAATAAATAGGTTAATTTACTAACTAAAAAGGGATAGAGAATGTCTCACTTATTCGGCATTTCCTGGCATACGGTCTACCAGAATTTACCTCTACTCCACGAATAAAAACTACATCTGCTGCTGTACGAAACGTTGATGCGATCTTAATAGGTACATAGTAGCGTTTCATCCACTTTTCACCATCTCCACATACCCAGTCAGAAATAACTTCTCCTCTTGTTAAATCTGCTGCTGAAATAGAAAAGGTTTCTTCAGGTGTGTAAGTGTCCCAAGTATTGCTGTATAATTGATGCATGGCTTGTCTCCTTTGTTTTTTGATGTTTATGAGCCATGCCAAGGGATTGTTAGCGCTTCCCCTTGGCTTCATGTTTTATATAATACTCTCGAAACCGATAGATTGTCAATAGGAAAATAAAATATTTTTTATAAAGTTTTGTTAAGGTAAATGGATAGTAAGAACATATTAGATCAGGACTTATCAGCTATTATTGGTGTTTGCCAAATAATAGAAAAAGGAATGGCTTTTCCTCCTGAAGGAGTACTTAAGAAAACTTCTTTGCGTGCTTTACGTATTTATGGACTACTTACGTATGAAGGGAAAAAGGCTTCTGATATTGTTATTGATTACAAAAATCGCTATCAAGAGTCTATCGGGCTGGAGAGAGTAATAACTTTACTTTCGTCACTTCAGCAACACGGAGCCCCAATAGCCTGCAACAAAGAACAGGTAGACGGGAAGGGAAGGTTTATTAATTTTTGGTTGAAAACTGAATAGATTTTTTAGACAGAGTAAAACGAGTGTTCGACTAACTAAAACCAATCTAACCCAATCTCTAAAAAGCACCCACACAAAACTAATGGGTGCTTTTATTAGTACACACCCCTTTAAAAACTTAATTAAGAAAAAGACAACTTAACAAGTAAGTAAGTCCTACTGATTCTAATTTCACTTTATTTGAGTCTGTAGGGCTTATTTATTTCTTTTTGGTAGAAAGAATAGCTTAGGTATATTTACCCGTCTTGTAACTCAAATTTAAGTGAGTTAGAGAGTATTTTAATTGGTTATAGGAATTTAATTAATTTTAAAAATCAAAAGCAGCTGCCGCTCCGGATCTTGTTGTTTGTTAATTTTATTATTTGTTAATAGATCGTATTTATATATAAGCTGATCCTGTGCGAGCAGTTTCATGTGCGAGCAGAAGACTACGCACGCACAAAACGTGCGAGCAGTGGGATGTGCTCTAGAGTAAGGTTCTAGCCAAAGCTCAAAACGCTGTAATCAAAACACTCTCAAAAAAGTCTTGAGACATTCAAATAGGTTTCTATTAGGAAGATTGCTTAATATCAGAAATTTAATTAAATTTTTAGCCGTGTGTGGAGATGGCTAGTTATTAATATCTGAAGAAATTTTGCTATTCAAAAAAAAGACACGCGATAACGAGTGTCTTTTAAATTACTATTATTTTTTGCTGGCAGCGTATAGGATTGTGCCTGAGATGAAAGCAATCCCACCAATTTCTATCAAATTTCTTTGCTCGTTCATTAAACCAGTGTTATAGACTTCGCTGAAACTGTCTGTTCTTACTGTTGTTGGTTTAAAGACACCAAAAATAATCAATATAAAGCCACCTAGCATCAGCAATATTCCGCTACTAGAAGAAGACGTGCTTTTATACTTTTCTATAGGATTTTCTGGGAGAAGATAAATATCTTGCGCTATTTTCCCAGAAACCTGAAAATCCACTGCTAAATCTTTTACAGGAAAACTAGTTTTGTCTTTCCAGTCGTTGTTAGAAAATGAGTATCTTTTACCGTCAGTGCCCAAGATAACATCCTGATTAGACGCAATATCAAAGGTCAAAACTTTTCCTTTCATGATTTAGGTGATTTACGTCATATTCCAGTGTTTTTACAGTGGTAGTATTGCAGCTAACTACGTACAGTAGTAAGAAGCATTATTTTAGTCGAAGCTTTATCAATTCTCTACTAATTTGAGTCCATTCGCTTCCAAGACTCGTTTCCGTTGGTATAGTGTAAGTTCTCTTGCTAAAAGAGATAAGGGTGGCTTACCTTCTAGAAATCCTTTACATTCTTCTAGTGTCCAGCCTAATGCTGCTGCTAATTGTGCCCAAACAAGTGTAGGACCTGGACCTTTGTTGTTAGGGTTCAACCACTTACTAATCGTGCTTTGACCAATACCAACAGCCCTAGCCATTCCGCTTTGGCTTTTGTATTTGGTCTCGATCAAATCTATAACAAATTCTCTTACTTCGTTTTTATTGGTCGCAAGCATGTTTCTCCTTAATATATAGACTGAAAAAAAATGAGTCTTCTATTCAACTATTCAACTATTAGACTATTCCATTAGTCTAATAGTCTATTAATCACATTGTATACTTTATTCCTAAATGATAAATCAATTAAAGGAAAATTAGTCTACTCGACTAATAGACTAATTGATTATAATGTAAAAACATTCGGTAGTCAATTAAATCAAACCACATTTTAGAGTCAAATATGAATATAGAACAGGGTATAGAAAAAGTAACGTTCAAGATGCCAGCAGAGTATAAAAAAGCACTCAAGACAATAGCTGTTAGAGACAACACAACTATGGATGAATTGGTACGTTCTTCTATAGTAAAGACTTATGGTGAAGAAATTGAAAAAATTATTTCAGATATCTACCCCAAAATAAAATCTTAAGCTATAATGAACATATCTATTCTACTTGCATAGATATGTTGATTATAGACTATTTAGGGGGAATATGTCAGTGCAAAGTGTTTACAGGTCAAAAAATCTCTGTAATTTCACACAGATATCTAATCTTTTACTCCAAAGGTGCGACCTAGAGATAGAAGAGCTAGGGGTTTTAGCTAAGGTGTTGAGTTTTCCTACTGATTGGCAGTTTAGACTCAACTGGTTTTTAGAGAACTTCAGTATTGGAAGAACCAAGTTGAAACGCATACTTGATTCACTGAAGTCCAAAGGGTATTTACACGCCTTTCAGGAAAGGTCTGGTAGATTCTTTGGGATGTTTAGGTATGTTTTCTTTGAGTCTCCTACACTGAATCCTTATTTCACTAATACATCTAATAGTGTATCGGGATTTAGTGAGCAATCAAACAGTAAGATTACTGAAATCAGTAATCTTACACCAACCATTGAATGTATTGAATACAAGACAGAGAGTGTAGTCAATAGTTCTGAGAACATTGATAAAGAGAATCAATCGGTTAATAATGAATCAATTATTAATACCGATAATTCTACTGAAAACAATGATGAGTTAATAGTTACCGATACGGTATTAATTCCAGAAGTAGAAGAAGAAAAACAGATAGTTGTAAGTAATCAACCTGATCTTGAGAAAAGTGCTGAATACAGTACTCTGTGGAATTTACAGAGAAGGCTGGGGATTCAGTTAAGAAATGACGCGAGAGAGACTTACAGATCTAATGCTCGTAAAGAAAGTGAAGCTACGTATCACTTAGAGTTCTCCCAAGAGGTCAACCGAGATCCAAAGCAGGTAAGAGCAGACTTTCAAGACTTTCTTTTAAATGCTGTAACTGAACGGAAAGGACCGAATGATCCTGTTAGTTATGCAGCCAAAATACAGCGTTCACTAGTGGATGATCCTGAATCTGCACAGCTTAATGGGTATTGGGTTGAGTTTAAGGAACTCTACAGAGATGCAATAGATAGTGGGAAGAGGTTTGATTCTATTAAGGCTGCTATTCCCAAGACCAAGGAAGAGAAGCTAAAAGAGCTAACTTACGATCAATTATTCTCTTATTGTTCTTCTGCTAAGGGATCTGGCGACATAACAGAATTTTGGGGTAATAAAGGCGAAGAAGTTAAAAATATTCGGGTTAAATTCCCACATTATGCAGCACCAGTAGATGCATATCATTACGCTGATAAATTAAGGAGCATTTGGAAAAGAAATGGAGCAGACAAAATATCCTTCGATACCGAAGATGATTTTACCTAGTATTGAAAGTCTGATTCAAGATAGAGAGATAGATACAGCACAGGATTCGATACCGAAAAGAACTCTACCTAGAATCGTTATTCCGATTGAAGACAGGGAAATATTTCAACCTAACTGGAATTGTTTCTGCTGTGAGGATAGCGGAATAATTAAAGAAAGTCTCATGCGCTTGGTAGATCCAAGTTACGATGTCAACTCTCACGGCTACTACCGTTGTGATAATTGTGAGAAGTACAAGGAGACTTACACAACTCAAAGAATATCTGAAGGTTCAAAGAAAGGTGGATGTAGTAACCCACCACCAATTGGAACAGATGTCTTGAATGGAAAGAAATTAGACGCGGAGACATGCCACTCTTTACATAACTTAAATAAAAAGCAGTGGGAAAAGACAGCAAAAGAGCAACAAAAAGAAATTGTTTCCAGAGCCAAGGACGAACAGAAAGAGGTCTTACCTGACCCAGAAAACAACAAAACGAATTCTCCTATTCTAACAAATCCAGCAGAAACCGAAGACAATATCTGGGCTAACGTTTCAGTACAGAGAAAACTCTTAATTGAGGAGTATTACTCGATTGTCAACAAACTTGGCAAGACGCCTGCTCCTTTACAACGCTTGATAGATGGTGATTTAAACAAGTTTGCTGACCATATAGACGATTTGAAGAGTAAGTATAGCCAACAGGAGGTACTAGTGTGAAAACGGTATTATGCTGTGGGCTAGGAGTGGATTCAACAGCTTTACTAATTCTTTGTAAACAAATCAGTCTAGTTCCAGATTTAATTTTGTTTGCTGACACTGGAGGCGAAAAACCAGAAACCTACCATTTTAAAGAGATTTTAGAGAAATGGTTAGATGATAATGGGTTTCCTAAGTTAGTAACAGTCAAGGCTCAATACAAAGCTAAAGGAAAAGTAGTTACTACTTTGGAAGAGCAGCTTTTAGAGTGGGCTAGACTACCTGGCATTGCTTACGGTATCAAACAATGTTCTGTTGAGTGGAAAAAGAATCCATGCGACAAATATTGCAAGTCCACTTATCCTGAGGAAGAGTTTACTTATCTTATCTCCTATAACGCTGATGAACTAAAGCGTATGGAAGGAAAACAAGAAAAGGTAGGTATTTTCACATATAAGTATCCTTTGATTGAAGCAGGATGGGGACGGTTAAGATGTTTGGAAGAAATAGCTAAAAGCGATCTTCCCTTCCCTACAAAATCAAGTTGCTTCTTCTGTCCTAGTAGCAAGAAAAAAGACATCAAACTACTTAATGAAAAGTATCCAAAGTTAATGCAAAGGGCATTAACTTTGGAGGAAAAAGCCAATGACGGAGGAACTGTTGTTGGTCTTGGTCGCAGGTTTAAGTGGTCAGATTTAATAGAGCAAGAAAACAATCAATACAAATTAGATTTAGATTTTGAATCTAATATCAGTGCCTGTGGCTGTATTGAAGCAGGAGTAAATATCGACAACTATTGGAATCAATTTGAATAATTAGCAGGAGGTACTACTGTGAACTCTTACAGATTTTTATCAAAGTTACAAGAATTAGTCAAAGAAAAAGGATGGGAGCTAGAAACCCGAAGAGGTGCAACTTCCCATATGGTCTTGAGCTTATATCGAGACAATCGTAGGTTGACGGCACTACTCCCAATGAAAAAAGGACAAGATTTAAGTTTTGTTCTTGAGAAGAAAATTATCAGAAATCTAGAGCTAAAGGGGATGTTATGACAACAGACGACATGATTAAAACCCTACTAGTTGAGTTGAACCAAAAGATCACTCAACTAGAGAAAGAGTACTCAACTACAGAGACAGCAGGGAAGAGAGCTTTAAAGAGCAAATCTAAAGAGCTTGAAGAAAAGATTGGGTTAGTAAAGAATCGGTTCTCAAGAATCAAATCTAGCTTGCTTCAGTACAGTATTTTCCAACCAGGAGATTTAGTTAAAGAGATAAAAAAGCCAGAACTTATGTGGAGAGAACCTTTTAAAGGAAAAGTAACTCAGCTTTACGTCTCTCAAAGTTACCTACCTTGTGTTTACGTTCAATGGTTCAGTGAGTTTAACGAGTCCGGTATTTCCTACCCAGAGTCACCTTTCAACCTAGAGAAAATAGAGTCATGATTGCAGCAACAGAGTTACAGTTAACCCCACCCATAGCACAAGAAGAACAACCAATACAGTTTAAGTATTTAGAAACAATGTTTCTAGGTTTAGAAGAGATAGTTTTATTAGACCAACTGCAATCTAGAGAGAGAACCAGTGTAGACCATATAAACAGGTTAATTGAACATCTTAACGATGACGGAGAGGTAGATCCTATTAAAGTCTTTGTGGACAGTAAAGGTACTTATCACTTAGTAGATGGGTTTCATCGATATCAGGCTTTCAAGTCTTTAGATAAAGATGAAATTGAAGCCCATATATATAGTGGAGACTTGAGAGATGCTGTACTTTATTCAGTTGGTGCTAATGGTGAGAATAAAATAGTTTTAGCCAGAACCCGTGGTGACAAAACCAAAGCAGTCAAGCGTTTACTAGATGATCCTCAGTGGTCTATGTGGTCTACCAAACAGATAGCTGAAGTTTGTCGTGTCTCACCTTCTTTGGTTTCCACATTAAGAAACAAAGACACTAAACGAACAGAAGAAGAACTACCTACTAATACAGTCATTCAACCTGATATCTTTAGCCAAAAACCTGCTGTAAGCAACAGATATCAGACAACACCAATTGAAGAAGAAGATTATGACTCTGAAGAGTTTTACCAAAAAAGCAGAGCAGATGATCTTAACGATATCTTCAGAAGTTTTAAAGCTAACCTACAATTTTTCTCTGAGGAAAATCTCTTGGAACTCAGAAAAGAACTAGATAAGGTATCTAAAGACCCCAAGGTTACTGAACTTGAAGAAAAGTTAACTCGTTCTGAGAGTAAAGAAGCTCATCTCAGAAATCAGATATCCACTTTATTAGCCAATATCAAGGAGTTAAGAGACTCACGTGGAAAGTAAAACAGAACTGCTTGAGCGTATTAGTAACCTTGAGGTACAGGTAAGGCTTTTGACTGAGACTGTATTAGACATGAAGGAAAAAGACTGGTTACCGTTATCTCAGTCAATCTCTTTCCTCAAAAAATCAGACAAAACAATCCGTAACATGATCCATTCTGGTATAGCCGTCAGAGGAATACATTACAAGAACAGCGGTAGAAAATACCTAATAAACGTGAGTGAATTTTCTAGACTACTTGGAGGTCAATAATGATTATCAAACTGTACAAAAAAATAGTAACCTCAATAATCACATTCTTTACTGAGGGAGAATACACATTAGCTTATGAAGAAGGAGAAAATGAAGAGAGAACAAAATTTCTTTTTATTATCGAACGTCGTATCTTATCTTCTAATGAATTGCTCACTTTCTCTGTAATACAACACAAATTGAATCTAGCTTCTATGGAAATTTTCAGAGAGAATAATAAGCTTGTAGTTGCTAAAAGATATGAAGGTAAAGCTAATTTCTGTAAAGAAATAAACGAGATTATTACCAAACAAATAGCTAACTCTACAACAGTTTTAGGAGATAAATAAAATGCAACAAACAATTGCTCTTTCAGAAGAAATGACAACTGTAAAAAGTACTTTTATTTATGCTGATACTTTTGAGTCAGTAAGAATTGAAAGTAATGGAGATATCTTTGGATTTTGGACTGTTAGTTGGGGAGATGTTGATTACCCACAATGTCAATGTATTTGTAATCACTACAGTCTTTTGATAGTTCATGATGAAGATATCCTCACAAAAGGAGATAACTTTTACGTCTGTGAAAAAGGTGTATTTGTTAGAATAGAGGAAATAAACGGTCAAAGACTCGTCCAAATTTGGGCAGAAAAAGACTAATTAAACTCTCCAGAATTATCAGGCACTGCATCTACTTTTAACTCTTCATCAGGTACAAGATTTTGACAACAGTAATAAAACGAGATGGCACTACTGCATTATTAGATATTTCTAAAATAAGAAATGTAATACAGTGGGCGGTAGAAGGGATAAATAATGTTTCTTTAATTGAGCTAGAATCTGCATTTAACTTAAGAATAAAAGAAGCAATATCAACTAGAGAAATTCAAGACAACTTAATTAGTAACTGTTTAGAACTTTGTTCTCCAGAAGAACCTAATTGGCGTTATGTAGCAGGTAGATTACATATCTGGGGTATTTGGAAAGAAGCTAAAGTAAAACGTAGAATATCTAATGATGATGATATTTATAGCCGTAGTTATGAAGTAATCATGAGGAAAATTAATGACGGTATTTATCCTCATGTACTGGCTCTAGAATATTCCCTAAACGATATTAGAGAGGCTTGTAGTTACCTAAATAGTGAGTTAGATAAAGATTACGATTATGCAGGAGCAAAACTTCTCTCTAATCGTTATTTGTTAGAAGATGAATTACCTCAAGAAGCATTCTTGGTTTGTGCCTTACTATTAGCCATCCCTAGTTATGCAGATAAAACATTCTTACGTAGTCCATTAGGTTTGGTTAAAAGAATTTATGACGCAATTTCACAAAGAAAGATTTCTCTTGCTACTCCAATACTTGCTAATCTTCGCACTCCTAATTCTTCAGTAACAAGTTGTTTTATCGCTTCAATAGAAGATAACTTAAAATCTATATTCTCAGTACTAGGGAAATGTGCAGACATATCTAAACATGGTGGTGGCTTAGGAGTATATTTTTCTAAAATCCGTGCTACAGGTTCTTGGGTTAACGGGAGAGCTAATAGTTCAGGAGGTGTACTTCCTTGGATTAAGATTTTTAACGATACTGCAATAGCTGTTAACCAAGGAGGAAAGCGATCAGGTGCTCTAACTGTTGCGCTTGATATCTGGCACCTAGATATCCCTGAGTTTCTAGAGATGCAGACAGAGCATGGAGACCAACGTAGAAAAGCTTATGACGTTTTCCCTCAAATAGTTATTCCTGACCTCTTTATGTATCGTGTGCAAAGTGAATCAGATTGGACACTATTTGATCCTTATGAGGTTCGCACTAAGTACGATACTGAACTAGCTAATCTATATGGAGACGAGTTTAATAATCTTTATCTTCAGTTAGAAGAAGATGTCTCTAAAGGGAAAATCAAACTTTACAAAACACTCAAAGCCAAAGACCTGTTTAAACAGATAATGCGCTGCCAGATAGAAACTGGTTTACCATATTTGGCGTTTAAAGACACTATTAATCAAGCTAACCCTAATAAAAAGCTTGGTATTATACCTTGTACTAACCTTTGTATCGAATCGTTTAGTAATGTGTCAGAGAATGAGATACATTGTTGTAACCTAGTAAGTCTCAATCTAGCCAATATTAATACAGATAGTAAAGAGTTACAACAGTTGTGTGAACTGGCTGTAGAGATACTAGATAACACGATTGATATTGGTATCCCACCAGCAGAAGAAGCGAGAAATCATAACTACAAGTATCGTACTCTTGGTATTGGGGTAATGGGTTTAGCTGATTGGTTAGCTAAAAACAGACTTAAGTATAGCGACCTACCTTATATTAGTAGTCTTTTTGAGGACATATCTTACTTTAGTTATCTGGCATCCTCTCAACTAGCTAAAGAGAGAGGTACATTCCCTACCTACAAACAGTCTACTTGGAATGAAGGACTTATTAACTGTAAAGATAGAGAGTGGTATAAAGTCAATGGTCGTAGAGATTGGGAACCATTATTTGATGAAATAAAAGAGTCTGGGATGAGAAATAGCCAAATTCTTGCTATAGCACCTAATACCTCTTCCTCTCTAATCCAAGGCTGTACAGCTAGTATTTTACCTACTTATAGTCGTTTCTTTTACGACAAAGCTAAGGGTAACGTACCAATAGCACCACCATTTTTAGATTCTTGTTTTTGGTATTATCAAGAGAACAAGAATCTAGACCAAAAAGTAATAGTTAATGCTACTGCCACTATTCAGAAGTGGATAGATACAGGTATAAGTATGGAGTTGTTATTTAACCTTAATAACGACATTACTGCCAAAGATATTTACGAGACATTGATATTAGCTTGGGCTAATAATGTTAAAGCTATTTATTATATTCGGTCCGTCCAGAAAGACAGTTTTACAGAAGAATGCTCAACCTGCGCTAATTAGGAGGCGTGAAGATGGTAACTAAAGCGGAATACTTAAGACAGAATACCTTTTGTGAGTATGTAGATCTCTCCCTAATTTCTGAAGATGTACTTGACAATGCAGTAAAAACAGTTAACAGGGTTAAGGATTTATTTAGTAAGTCAAAGTGGGTTTACAAACCACGTATCCTTGAGTGCTATGTTATTACAGAAAAGAACCTAATTACCTTTTCTATTAATAGAGTAGATGGCAAAGGTAAAGCTGAATTTAGAATGGATGGTGTTGACTTAGTTTATAAACTTTGTGTAGATGATCAAGATATTCTACCTAAAGAAATAAATGGATTAGATGATGTTATTTATTGGATACTATCTGATTCAACCAAAAAGAATTCAGGTCCTAATATTCCTTGGATAGACTTTAGTTTGACAACCGAACAAGAATTTGAGATAGCAAAAATGTCTAAAGTTGTCGCTTTACTAACACCTAAAGAAACAGAGCAAATGATTAAGTTTTATATGGCTCAATTTTTTGTCTACCAAAATAACTTTAGAAAAGTAGTAGAAGGGAAATGAAAATCAACCCTATATTTAACCCTCAAGGAGATGACAGCAAAGGTGTTAGAAAGATATGGGAAGGTAATCCTACTAACTTATGTCAGTTAAATGATGTTAAGTACACTTGGGCAAGGTTGTTATACAAACAGATGAGAAACAACTTTTGGATACCTCAAAAGTTAGATGTTTCCTCTGATAAAAATGACTACCCCAATCTAACAGAATCAGAGAGAAACGCATACAACATGATACTAGGGTTTCTTGTTTTTCTTGACTCAATACAGGTTGCTAACATCTCTAATGTTAAAAGCACCGTTACTGCATCAGAGGTTACAGCTTGTCTAGTAGAACAAGTAAGTCAAGAGCAGATGCATTCAGAGTCTTATCAATACTTAATAGAGACAATACTTCCAGAAGAAGATAGAGCAAAGATATATGAGTTATGGAGAACTGATAACATACTCAGAGAACGTTGTAACTATATTGCAGGTCAATACCAACAGTATCAAGATGATAGTAATACAGACAACTATCTCTATGCTCTTGTGAGTGACTATATTCTAGAGGGATTGTACTTCTATAACGGGTTTGTGTTCTTCTACAACTTAGTTAGTCGTCATTTAATGCCAGGTACAGCAGATATTATTAAGCTTATCCACAGAGATGAGGTTACGCATACCAGACTGTATCAAGAACTAATATTAGAGGCTAAGAGACAGTACCCAGATAGTGAAGTATGGGAAGATGTACCATGGATGTTTGACAATGCTGTAGAGAATGAAATCAATTGGACAACACACGTTACACAAAATCAGATATTAGGGATTACTCCAATATCTACAGAACAATATACTAATTACCTAGCCAGTACTAGACTAAAAGCAATTGGTTATAAGGTTAGTGAAAATGTTGTTAACCCATATAAGCACCTAGATAGATTTAGCGATGTTTCCAGTGAGGCTACAACTAAAGCTAATTTCTTCGAGACTGGAGTAACTTCTTACCAAATGAGTTCAGTAGTTAGTAAATGGGATTTTTAGATATGGAACTATTCTTTTGCTATTTCATGATTATGTTTGCCTCTGTAATTTTTCTACTTGTTGTTTGTTTATAACGAAAAGGAGTAAAACATGTTTGTTTGTTTAGTTTTGTGTATCACTTTATCGATTGTGTCTGTATTGTCTGCAATGGTTTATGGTAGCTATAAAAAAAGTTACGGCAACATGCCAAGCTTTAAAGACTATCGAGTAGACAATTTTGTGGAGAGTACAGACTGTCCTGACTTTGTAGAAGTTGAGGAATAGTTATGAAGTACGTAGCAAAGTACAAACCTAATCAGGTAATTTGTGGTGAAGGTGACACTGTTGTAGTTACTGGCTGGACACCTAAAGAATCTGTCAAAAAGAGACTAGATAAGCTTGGGCTGAGTTACGGGGCTATAGGCAACCTTTATAGCCCGACTAGGGGAATATCTTTTTTAGTCAGAAACCTTCTTTACAACCCTCAGATTAAGAATATTTTGATTATTGAAGCTACTAAGGAGGATACTAATTCTAGAGCATGTCTTTGTCTAAAAGATTTTTTCTTGCACGGATTCAAGAGAGGAAAAACATCTACAGGTAGAAAAACTTGGTTAGTTGATTCTTCAGTAGAAGGATATATAGACTCAGAGATAAGTTATCTAGATTTAGATGAGTTACGTAGTTCAGTTTTTATTAAGCCAATTGATTCTCTAGATAAGATTGAAGAGAGTTATAAATGGTTTGAGACTAGAACTAAATCAGATAATACTAGAGTGCAAAAAGTCTATGAAGATCCAGAGAGTCTGATGCCAACAGTATTACCTGGCACCAGATACGGTCATAGAATTGAAGGTAAGACAATAGCTGAAACTTGGGTTAAAATCCTCCACAGAATCAAATCTACTGGAACAATTAGACCGACTGGTTATGACGGACAGTGGCAAGAGTTGATTGATTTAACTGCTGTAGTTACAGATGAACCAAAAGAGTTTTATTTTCCAGAACCAAATTACTTACCAATAGATAGAGATTTCTTGACAAACTATATTCCTCAGATACTAGAGGATGCACCTTATAAAGAAGGTGTTAAGTACACTTACGGACAGAGGTTGAGAAGCTGGTTTAAAGTTGACCAAATAGAACAGGTAATACAGAAACTAATAAAAGAGATAGATGCAGCTAGTGCGGTCATGTCTTTGTGGGACACTCAAGACCATATTAAAGGTGGGAGTCCTTGCCTAAACCATATTTGGCTAAGGGTAGTAGATAATGAACTGTCTCTTACAGCTACCTTTAGGAGTAATGACATGTTTGGTGCTTGGGTAGCTAATGCCATGGGTTTAAGAGCCTTACAGGTCTATATTAGGAATGAAATAGCTACTCGTTCTGATTATGATCTTTCGATTGGTCCACTAATTACTATTAGCCAGAGTGCACACATCTACTCAGATACTTGGGAGCATGCTGATCAAGTAATCGATAAACACTATAGATTTAGACCAGAGTATTCTGATCCAGTTGGTAATTTCTTAGTAGAAAAAAGAGGTAAGGATATAGTTGTTAATCAAACTAATCTTTGTGGAGAGATTATCAAAAGTTACTCAAGTGAGAATGCACTTAAATTAATTAGAGAGATAACTCAAGATAATCCATCTATACAGCCTTATCATGTTGGCTACCTTGGAATAGAACTAGAAAAAGCTTTTAGTTCTGGTAGTGAGTATGTTCAGAAATAATTGTTTGTAATCAAATAACCGTCAAATGTATCAGGATATCTCATGATTTAAAGGTTTTGAATTACCTAACACATTATTTGTCATCCAAAGTATGTTCTTTTATAGCATTGTCTATCTCTTGTTTATTTTCTTGATAATACTTCCAAGCGTCGGTTAGATCTTCAGGAGAAATATCAGAACATTCTGTTAGCATTTCTGAATCGCTCATACCGTCCATATGAAGAGAGACTAAACGCCAAACAGTAAATCTAGTATTTTTAATTACTGCTCGTCCACCGCATACATCCTTCACTTTTTCTATTCTCATTTTTGGTTTTATTGTAGGAAAATTAGGATTAATTGATTAGTTACAATAATAGTAGTATAGAACACATAATAGGAGTCACCTAACACATCACTTGTCATAGCTTTGGTAACATTATTATTAAGGCTTACTTGGTTGACGGTCTTAAACCGTCACCTAACACATCACTTGTCATAGCTTTGGTAACACTTTCGCGTAAGACTTACCAGATCTTGTCACCTAACACATCACTTGTCATAGCTTTGGTAACTGCTTTGAGAGGATGCCTTGCTGGTTGAGGTGGTCAGCTAGTCACCTAACACATCACTTGCCATAGCTTTGGTAACTAACTTAGCCTTATCTACTAACTCGAAAAATCTAGGTCACCTAACACATCACTTGTCATAGCTTTGGTAACCCCTCCTATCCGAAGCCTTGCTATGAGCTGATTACAACACCAGTTTGCGAGGGATAGAGTTTCATTTATTAACATCCAGCAATAAAGTATAAACAAAATGGGCGAAAACCTTGCTAGGTAATGTCGCGAGGGATTATAAAGAAACAAGAGTTAGTTACAAAAGGTATGACAAGTTTTGTGTCTTCTCGCTTTGGAATAATCCTCTACGAATAAAGGCGGTAGGAGCGACCACCTATCAAGTTAATTGACTCGATATATCTATTATAGTTTATTCAAAAATATCAGATTTATTGATATTTTTGAAAACTTCTATTGCTGCTGTAGCTGAAGATTCAGTAGAGGATTTAGTTATCCTAACAACCTCTTTCTTTTTGCTGACAACAGGGAATATTTCTAAACCAACTCTTTTTATATTGATTCCGGCATTAATATCTCTATCGATAAAAAGTTCTAATTCTTTATCAAAATACTCTCTAATTGAGCAATCAGTAAATACAAGCTCATCTCGATAGGAAAGTAATTGAGAAGTATATGCAGGATTAACTTTAACTACTTTAGCGTCATATTTTTGAGCAACCCATGTCAATATCTCAACAAATTGTCCAAAAGCTGCATCTTGCCATGATTTATTTAAACCAGATTTAGATGATTGACCGTTAGGTAAATACGTTCCATCTTTATCTTGTTTGGCTTTATTTCTTTTTGTTAATCCTTTTAGATTTAAGTCTTCAACAAAGAATACTTTTTTGCCAGTTCTACACAAAGCATGAGCAATTTTATATTGAAAATCTTTTCTTTGTCTAGCTATATGTTTATGAAGTTTAGCTTCTTTTATAGCTGCTTTTTTTCTTCGATTAGACCCTTTTTGTTTTTTAGCTTTTTCCTTAGAAATCTCAGCTAATTTATCTTGAGACTTCCTAAAAGCTTTCAATGAGTTGAGTTTTTCGCCTTCTGATGTTGCTAAATAAACATCATCTTTTAATACAGCATCCAAGCCTATGGAATTATCCCAAGTTGGTAAAATTTCATCATCAATCTTGGTAGTAGTATGATCATCAATAATAAGCAATATATACCAACCATCTAGTTCTTTAGTGATACCAATCTGCTTAAGAATAAAACTTTCTGGTAATGGTCTATGAAGGTTAATTTTTACGTTCCCTATTTTTGGGATTCTAATTAACTTTTGTTTATTACTAATGTCCTCTTTTAACCAATTATCTTTAACGTTCTCAAAAAATAACGTTGTGTAGTCCTTACTTCCTTTGAACTTAGGTCTACCACTACGATTGCCACTAGAATCTCCTTTAAGAAATCTTGTAAAAGCTAAATCAACTCTTTTACAAACGTTTTGCATTACAGAAGAATGTGGTTTAGCAAAATCTAGTATTTCTCCTGAATGTTGAACAGCTACAGGAGATTTGTTTAATACAGCTATTTGTCTTTTTTGACTGTAATAATTCGGGCTATCTATCTTTGCTGATATTGAACAAGTAAGCGGACATCTATCAATTAAACAACTGTTATGACGTATGTTATTCTCTTCATACCAAGCAAAACGTTCACCAATCATTTTGTTATACCAATATCGGCATATTCTCAACCAAATATTAAGTTCTTCTTCTTGTTCTTTTGTTTCAAATTCAATGAGGTATTTACGAGTGAGAATCATTGATGTTTCTGATATCTATTAAATTAAATCCTTGTCAATGCTGACACTGACTTTAATTTTACTTCATTCTCATTTTTGGTTTTATTGTGGGAAAATTAGAATTAATTGATTAGTTACAATAGATATGAAAACTTACTAATTAGTATTTATGATACCTAATTTATCAGACATTATAAAAGCAGTAACTCCTTTATTAATAGCTAGTTGTGCCACTGCCATATCTCTAGTCGCTATGGCAAACAATATTAAAGATCCTCAAGTTTGGGCTATAGCTAGTACTGGTTTTACTGTTGCAGGAGCATTATCTTCTCCTTCTGTACCAAAAAGTTAGAAATTAAAGTTAACCAATTAATAGATTATCAAATGTCAATAATAGTTATTGAAGGAATAGATGGTGTAGGAAAAAGTACCCTAGCCCAAGGATTAGCTGAGAAAATAAAAGCAGAAGTAAGACATTTACCTACTCCTTGGTTCTATGAAAACGCTAAAAGAGCAGATAGCAACCTAGGGAAAAGAGCCTTATATGTTTTAGATTTTCAAAGAGCTAGACATAAGCAGAGAAATGTTTATATTTATGACCGTCATATCCCTTCACAATTGGCTTATGACCTCTTAAACCCTACTCTGTCTATGGAAGATTGGTATTCATGTTACGGAGAAGAGATCAGAATACCTCTAGTTACTTTTTACTTAGACTGTCCAATTAATACTAGTTGGAAGAGGATTAATGAACGTCAAAAAAATATAGACGATGAGTATGAGCAATTAGAAAAACAAGAAAAACTGAAAAAGAATTATGAAGATCATGTAATACCATTCTTGTTAAATAAAGGCTGGAATATTCAATCTATTAAAGCGGAAGAAGATACAGATACTGTTTTATATAATGTTTTTTCATTACTTTGTTCTGATGCATTGTTTAAGAAACAAGTTTAACTTCTTCTAGAGCTTCCAACAAATTTAACCTTAATTCTTGAGTATCTTTAGTTAAATCTTCTGGTTTAGCTAAAGCGTATTCTAGCCACATCATGACAATTTGCTCGTTAATGTCAACTATTAATTCTTCTCTTGTGTAAGCAAAAACAAATAGATCGATGACAGGGTTTTCAGCTATCAGAACCCTGTCATATTTACACCTTATACATGATCCTCCATACGGTTTATCTGTATAAGGTGTAACTTTAATCGGTTCTTTAAACTGTAAATTTATTGCTCCCCAAGAGATTTTGTCTAGCAGAATGGGTGATATGTTGTTGTCCACAAAATTAAGTCCTTGGTATAGTGATACTTAAATTATAAAAAATAAAAGAAAACAAATAATGACTAACGCTTCAATCCCTATTAACCCAAGAGACTGTGTCAAAAGTTCTACAACAAAGATAGAAGTTGATCTTGACAAATTAGACCTTAGCTATCAACCAGAACAAGAGATTCAGTCGTGGGAGCCTACCAAAAAGTTAACAGCATACTCAACCAAAAGTAAGGTTTATTTAGATATTGAGACTACTGGATTAGACTCTAGAACCAATAGAGTAATCATGGTAGGACTCAAAACTCACCAAGGAGAAGTAACTATCTTTGATGATGAGAAAGAGCATATACTACTAGAGAAGATAATTGAATATATAACTGACAAGAAACCGTACTTATTGATTGGTCATAATCTTTTTAACTTTGACTTACCTTTCCTGATGACTCGTTGTGAGAAGTATGGGATTACTCATAACTTCAAGTTTGGAGACATGGACAGGAACATAACTTCCTCTAGTTTTAACGGTCAACCAATCAGATTTAGACCAGTTAACTTACCCAAAACAAATATAGTAGACACATTCCATCAGATAGCTATTTGGGATAAATCAGCCAACAAACTAACCTCCTATAACCTTAAGTCATCTGTCATAGCCCTAGGATTGAGGGATGAGAAGCGACTAGAGCTATCTAACAATCAGATTCAAGCTTGCTATCAGAATAAGGATTTTGAAACGATTAAGACCTATTTAGAGTATGACCTTGACGATACTGAACTACTGGCTAACTACTTAATCCCTGTAGTCTACTTCCAGTTAAAGATAGTACCTAATATTACTCTTCAAGAATTAGCTATAGGTTCTCCTGCTTTAAAGGCTCAAAAGATACATCAGTCCTTGATTAAAGAGGAACATACAGCAGATAATAAAGTTTCTTATGAAGGTGGTAAGGTTACTCTACACAAAGCAGGTCTACACAGGGATGTAGCAAAGATTGACGTTAGTTCTCTTTACCCTTCAATAATGCTTAGGTATCAATTATGTAGTAGAAAAGATACTGATAAGCTTTTCCTAGGTGTTCTTAAGTACATGAAGGATGAGAGGATTAGGCTTAAGCAGTTAGCTAAAGAAGGTAATAAACAAGCTGATATAGAACAGAATGCTTTAAAGATTCTGATTAACGGTTCCTATGGATATTTTGGGACTGGTGGTTATGGCTTTAATGATTATGAAGTTGCTGCATTAATAACCGCTATAGGAAGAAAGATTTTAAAAGTTATGGAAGACTTTATTGTTAAGAATAATGGAGTCTTGATTGAGTCAGACACTGATGGGGTAATCTTCTCACACAATGATCCAGTTACTCTAGTTAATAATTTGTCTCCTGAATTACCATCTGGAATAGAAGTTGATTTGGAGTATAAGAATTGTGTTGCTTGTGTTCCTAAAGCCAAGAATTACATAATACTAAAACCAGACGGTAAAGTTATTTCTAAAGGTGTTAAACGGGCTGATATACCTCTAATTAAAGAGTTTAGAGTTGAATATATTAAGGCTTGGAAAAACAACCCTGATGACGCTAAAACCTATCAGAGAACAGTTAATAGTAGTCTAGCTTCTGGCAACTATCCAATTGATAAGTTAACTATTACTAGAAAGATTGCTAAGAGCGAGAAAAATTTAGTTGATTTAGGGATAGGACAGATAGGTGAAACTGTTACCTACTATTACGGTTTGGGTAATCTAGCAACTAAAACAAAAGTTAATAAAGTTCCACAAGAAGTAACTAGTGGACCATACTTTGCACAGCTTTATATTGACAAGATTAATGAATTGGTGGATGAGATGAATCCTCCACCAATAACAAGTATTCAGACTAGTCTTTTTGACGTTTAGTAGAATATTTCTTATTGTTAAAATACAAAATACATGTAAATTATAAAGGTTAAATTAATATGAAAGAAGTAGCAGAGCAACTAATACTTAGTTCAGCAAACGAGATAAAAACAAAAAGAGAACGGACAGAAAGAGAAATAAGAGAAAAAAGAAAAAAAGAAAGAGAAAAATACGGTGATATAGATTTCGGTGATCACCTTATTGGTGAATATAAAATTAGTAAATATCTACAAGACAAATTAGGTGGACAAACAGAGGTAAATACACCAACAGGAAAAATAGATTTATTAACTGATTCTTTGTTGATAGAAATAAAGGAATTTGCTAACTGGAAAACAGGTATTGGACAATTATTTGCTTATGGATATTTTTACCCATCACACAAAAAAGTTTTATATTTTTACGGCAGACTTGGTGATTACTTTAAAATAGATTTAGTCGTAGAAATCTTATCATCTCTTGGTATCGAGCCTATGTTTGTTTACAAAAGCGAATTCGATAAATACTTAGAGCTTACGCCTTTTCCGAATGAGATGATTGTTTGTAATGTTTGTTGTGTAGAACTTTAGGTATTTACTATAGTATAATAAAAGAAATACCCTCTCGCGGGTGAGTGCGACCAACACTTGAACCCCAGAGGGAGTAAACCTTAAAACGGAAGGCTCACACTATGAATAATAGCAATAAAGCTATTGTAGCGAAAGTAGATTTCGGATTCACTCAAGTAGATGGTCTCATGCTTCCTGATGGAACATATGCTATCGCGATGGCTCAAGCAAATAAATTATTAGTATTTTCATCCTCTACTCAAAACGCATTAAAATCGCTAAAACTCTTACTAGGTAAAGACTCTGAACTTATACGAGCAAAAACAGAATTAGCAAATAACCCTGCATATATTCTGACAATTCCGCAATTCAGAACTCTAATCAGAGAATTGGACAAACGCGGTAATGCTACAGCTACAGCATTTATCGATGCAGTCCTAGAAGAAGCTATAGAAAGACGCTTTGATACCGCATTTTGTAAGACGGTAGAAGAAGCTGAAAGAAACGCTTTATTAGCTCAAAGGATGAACAGACTTCTTGCGAGAAAGCAATGGACTGACTGCATCAGAGACCGTCACCTTGAGTTATACGGAACAAAGCCAACACCTAACCAATATAAGCAGTGGACAATTCAGGTTAACTTAGTCCTTTTTGACAAGAAACACTTTAACTGCAATCGTGACAATATGGCATTTGAGGAACAAAGAGTTATTGAGAACTTTGAGTTTACGTGTGTCAGAAAATCTAAACAGTTCCCTTTGGCTAACCCTGAAGAAATTTTAGAAAGAACTCTAGCTAACTTCTAATCATTTCCTCTTGATGTGAGGCTAACCAAAACCTCACATCCCTCCCCACATACCCAGATTCTCAGGATAGAAAGAGTAAGCCAAGGCATCAGCAAAGTCTGGAGACTCTAGTCCACGCTTACGCATATCGTCTTTACTCTCTACTAGAATCTTTCCTGTAGTAGCCCACTTCCTAATAGGTTGTGAGATTTGCTGTATTAAAGTAGGATGGTTTGGAATTGAGATCATCTCTTCTGGTTCATGTATTTTAATACCGTGAGTATGGTCATAAGTATTCTTAAACCTCCAAGCTAAGACTCCCCACCATTCAGCACGAGCGTTAGAAAACTTATCTTTACTAGTCTTCTCTTCTCCTTCCCACCAATGCGACGATCCAGAAGCTGCACCATGCAAAGCGTTAACGATAAAAGGTAAATAACCAGCGTTAGCAAGAGTACCAGCTACACCAGCCCCAACTCCATCAGCATCAAAATTGAGTACTGAAACACCATACTGATTACATAGTTCTATTACTTTGAACCCTGTTTGAGTAGTATCAAGTCCTGACCATTGCTCAATATGTATTATTTTAGAACCACGTCTTAACATAAAGACATTTAAGCATTTCCCACTAGTGGCAACATCCAAAGAAGCAATAGTTCTACTATCCTCTGGTAGAAAAAAGTTTATGGCAGAGAGAACGTGTTCGTTAGGGATAAAGATACCCTCTACAGAGGCTCCATAATCTATATCAATCTCACTAGCTATTGTTACTGAGTCAAATTGAGCACATTTCTTCTGATACCACTCGTCATCTTTCCTTGGATCATCTCTCCAATGAAATCTAAAAATTTGTTCAGGAGCTAAAGTACTTCTCTTCTTGTAAAAGAAGTTATGTCCGTTTACAGTACTTGTATAAAAGATTACATCTGAGTTTCCAGATAAAGCTGCTTCTGCTTTGATTGGTTGATCAGCAAAGGCTACCTCATCCCAATCGTATACAGAAGACCGACCACCCCTACCTATGTTGTCCCCAATCTCTCCAGTAATAGTAGAACTATTTTGTGGGTTGATCAACTTCATAGAATTGTCATGCTTATTCCAATCAAAGCCTTCAGGAAGTAACCAGAACGGTAACAGCCTTAACATAATCCTTAGCTTCTCAAAGATGCTAGAAGGGTTACCACGTTGGTCTACAAGCTCCTGTTTCCTTGAAGCAAAAGCTCCTGCATAACCATGTTCAAAGAGCCAGTAATGTAGTTGATCTGCACAATTCATCCAACTAGCCCCACTATCCCTACTCTTCTCAAAGAGACCATGCTGTTTAAGTAAACGTCTTTCACGTCTCCATAGAATATAATCTCTCTGTTTAGGGAATAACAAGAAAGGGATATATTTATACTCTAGTCTTGGGTCATAAGTCCATACCCAATTCTCTATAAAGTACAGTACGTCTAGTGCACACATCTTTTTGATAACTGACTGCAAGTTAGTATCTTTCTTGGCTTTAGCAGTTATCTCTACTCTTTTAGCGATGGCTTGAACTAAATCAGCAGGCATCGTCTTGTATTAAGGTTTTGTAATAAGTTAGTAGTTCATCAGGAGACATATTCTCAACTACTTTGTCAGAAGTAGTGCTAGAAGACTCTTCTTGTTCCTCTAGAATGTGCTTAGCTGTATCGCGTCTAAGTTTAATTAAATCGATATACCCCTTAGCTGCTGCTACTTGTGCAGATGGGGGACACTCAGGATTAGATATTATGCGGTCAAAAAGACGTTCAGCCTTAATAAATAAGGTCTCTTGTCTTTTACCACTAATTAAGATTAAGTTGCTTCTAATATCTGTCTGATCGGGAGGCTTGTATTCAAGATCCTTATCAAACATATGTCTTTCTTTTAGGTATTTGTCATGCCAGTTTCTTATCGTTTTAGGAGGGACATCGCTGAACTCTTTATAGATATCAACCGGTTTCTTCCCTTCTTTGAATCTTAATAGTATAATGTCTTTATAGCAGTCTCCCTTACTAATACGCATATTTTGTACCCCAATAATAGCTATATGGTACCATCTTTAATATAGTATATTTCTTTACATATGGACATAATTAATAATTTTCTTTTTCCAGTTCTCCTATTTTTCTTCTATTTTTGTCTTGGCTACAATCTATTTGTTCCAAATAAAACTAATAAGGTAGAACCTCAATTAATTGCCATACCAGTTAGTATTCAATCTGATTTCTATACACAAACAAAAGAACTATTTAATTCTTTCTAGCTTTCAGTAGCCCACTTTAAAACCTCTTTACAGGTTGAGTGCTCACTATCTGACAATCCACTAGAGCAAAAACCATCTTTTATATCAAAAAAGAATTTAGTTTGAGAGTATTTTCTAGCTTGATTTTTTGATAGTCCTAATAGACTGGATACTGATAAGTAAACTCTTTTTTTTGTGTTTAAAGCAAGTAAGTTGAACTAATACACTTTATAATCCTTACTCAGTAAAGGTTTTAAAATATTAGTGTCCGAGATATTTGTTATTGAAATATTTGAGATAAGACTATTTCTGAGTAACAACCAACCTCACCATATCTTGGATCGGACATCTTCTCAACGGTTAGGTCTAGTTGTTTTGATAATCTGGTTGCCATTCTTCCTAATTTAGCGGCTTCTTTAACAGCTAGAGTTTTTAATCCTTTTAGCTTGGCGTAACCACGAATTGTGTAATAATCTCCGTCTGGCTTAAATATACGATCAAGTTCTGCATCGTGAGCTTGAACTATTTCTGTTAATTCTGTAGTTCTTTGAGCTTCTAGTGCTAATTGCTGCTTGAGTAGTTCCTGTTCTTTTTCTACCTTGACTAGCTGCTCTGCATACAGTGAACTACCCGTCGCTCTAGGAGCGCGGGCTTCCAATTTCAATAGGAATAACGTCTAACAAAACCGAAGTTTTACCAGCCCGACTTACATTCCCTCCATTGGCAGTGTCGCTAGTTCCTAACGACAATAATCGCAAGCCTTCTTCTCTTATGTTTATCGCTGCATTTATATCTCTATCGTGTTGAGTATGGCAGCTAGGGCACTCCCAATGTCTTACATCTAAGGGCATTTCCGACACTTTGTACAAGCAATTACTACAAGTCTTAGAGCTAGGAAACCATCTATCTATCTCTAGATAAACCTTTCCTTCTTTCTCTGCTTTGTACTTGAGCATTGTCCCAAACTTACCCCAACTAACATCACTAATAGCTTTAGCTAATTTATGGTTGCGTACCATCCCTTTGACATTTAGATTTTCTACGACAATCACTTGGTTATCGTTGACTATCTTGCGAGATAGCTTGTGTAAAAAATCTTCCCTACAGCGACTTATTTTTGAATGTACTTTAGCTACTAATTTTCTAGCTTTATTTCTTGAGTTACTTCCTTTTTTCTTCCTATTAAGTTTCTGTTGCTTCCTCTTAAGGTTCTTCTGATGTTTCTTGAAGTGTTTAGGATTATCGTATTTACTGCCATCACTGGTAATAGCAAAATGATTTAATCCTACGTCTATTCCTATAGCTTTCCCTTCGATTATTGTAGTAGTAGAAGATTCTAATCCATTGTCTGTCAGAATAGAAGCAAAGTATTTACCATCTGGATTCAGTGAGATAGTTACAGTTTTAATACTGCCCTCTATTGGTCTATGAATCTTACAGTAAATCTCTCCTATCTTAGGAAACTTAATCGCCTCATCTAATATAGTTACTCGCTGAGGATAGCTAATAGATTGTTTACCATGCTTGGATTTGAAACTAGGTAAACCCGCACGTTTCTCAAAGAAGTTTTTGTAAGCAGTAGATAAATTGAGTGCTACTACTTGGAGACATTGAGAGTAAGCATCAGACAGCCATTCATATTCTTTCTTTAGATTAGGTAATAAACCCTGAATAACTCCTCTTGATAGACCTTTACCTGTAGTCTTATAGGTTTCCTGACAAAGATTCAAGCTATAGTTCCAATACCACCTTACACATCCAAACGCCTTTGCTAGTTGCGTTTGCTGTTCATTAGTAGGATAGATTCTGAACTTATAGGCTTTATACATTTATCAGTTTTCTGTATTACTGCTACAAGTCTAGCGCAACAAAAGGAAGATTGCCAAAGATTCTAGACAATGGTTTGCTGTCAAAATTCATCCCGACGCTTATTAAGCGCGGGACTTCTTTTGGATTGAGTTAACAGCATCTCAGCAGGTGACTTAGCTTGAATTGAGTAGCTACCAATTTTTCTGATTGAAGGAATGACCTCAGATGTTAGCCATTTTTTAAAAACTTTGGCTTCTGGCTTGCGAGAAGTTAGGACTAGTGAATATAATCCAGATTCTGAAATCGTTAATATATCTCGGTTTTGACCTGCTACGAATAATGTTCGGATCAGCTTTTCATCTTCATCGAGCCTTTCGGAAGTTTTGCTAACATCTGTTAACTCAAGAACTTCACAAACATCTTTAGCCACAAACCAAGGCTCATTATTTACAACTACTACTCGTACTTGATTGTCGTTAAAATTAAAAACTGTTAAATTGTTCATTGGGGTCAACCTACTCCATTAGGTTAATTCAAGTCGTCTTCTAAAGTATTTCGAGTGCTTTAGGAGGCGCATTTCTTATATTATACTACATTCTCTTAGACAAGTACTAAGTTAAAGATATTGGCTACTATAGATTCACACATTAAGTAGTGAATTTTAATATGAGTACATCAAGATTAGAGTATAAATTCTTGAATCTATTGCAAGCTTATTATCCTCAGATTGAATTTTCCCAAGAATACAAGAATATAATTCCTAATCGTAGATTTATCTTTGACTTTTGCTTTCCTCAATCAAAAGTTGCTATAGAAATTAGTGGTCAGATTTGGAGAAAAGGCGGTCATACTTCTGGCAAAGGTGTACAAAGAGATTATGAAAAGATTAACCTTGCTTTGCTAGAAGGTTGGATAGTTTTTCAGTTGTCAGAGGAAATGATTACAAAAGAATGGCTAGATAAAATAATTAGTTCTGTTAAGTTAAGAGAAACTAAATCGGTTATCTGTTAAAATAAGATTGAAGCATAAAGCTCACACTCTAACTTCCTCATTGGTTAGAGTGTTTTTTATTTAAAATACTTAATTGACACTTGTTAGAATGGTAATCAATATATAAATTAAATAACCTTAATGCAATTAGAATTAAGCTTTTCTGGGACACTTACTGAAGGAAATAAAACAATTCAAGTAGCCAAAATATTGCTTGAACTATTAAAGAAATCTATAAAAATAACAACAAAAGATTTACAAGAGTTAATGACTACTGCTTACGGTGGTAGCGATGCAGAAGGCTTATGGATATGGAAAGACGCTTATGAGGCTCTAGAATGTGCCTGTGTTTTATATATTAAGTATTTATATGAAATTAGGGCTCAAGCTATCTATGGAGATGCTAGAGATAATTTAAAGTTCTTTACAGAGTTAGAAAGTCTATTACCTACACACACTAGACGCTCTGCTGATCAACTAAATTATCAGCAATTCTCTACTCCTTTACCTCTATCTGTATTGGTTATGGTAGCAGCAGAAATTAAAAAAGAAGATATTGTTTTAGAGCCTAGCGCTGGCAATGGATTGTTAGGTGTTTGGGGTGATTTATGGGGAAAACAATTAATACTAAATGAGATTGACGATAACAGAAGAAATAACTTAACTAAACTTTTTCCTGATGCAAAAATATTTAATCATAATGCTGAACAGATAAACGATTATTTAGATTTGTCAATTACTCCTTCTGTCTGTTTAATTAACCCTCCTTTTTCTAGTGCTTTAAAGATAGAAAGACGTAGCCCTATTACTACGTGGAAACATATTACCTCTGCTTTAAATAGATTGCAGGATGGTGGCAGGCTTGTAGCGATTACTGCTGATTGGTGGTCAGAAGATAATCCTAAGTGGAAAGAACACTTTGAAGCACTAAAAGATACAAGTACAACTGTCTTTAGTATTCCTATTGCTGGTAAGTATTACTACAAACATGGTACTAATATGGACACTAGATTAACTGTGATTGATAAAGTGCCAGACAATGGCAAGAGAAAAAGGTTTATCTATAGTTCAGATAGCGAATTTAAGTCTTTAAACGATATTCTTTCTAAGATACTTAAGCATTTACCTTTAAGGTGCGAGCTAGGCTCAATTGATCCTGTAGTAACAAAACAAGCTACTAAAAAGACTAAAGCTAAAGCAGTTGAACTAGTTAAATCAATTAAAGAGATTATTGATTGGAACAATATCGTTGAAGTTGAGTACACAGCTATAGAGAAATTAGCACAATCAGAAGACTTACCAGAGGCTATCTACAGCACTTATAGACCACAGAGAATAGCAATCAAAGGAGCTAAAGAACATCCTTCTCCCTTGGTAGAATCTGCAGCCATGAACTCAGTTCTGCCTCCTTTACCGAGTTATCGACCCAAACTCCCTAAGCAAGTAATAGAACAAGGCATACTATCTGAACCACAATTAGAGACAGTAATCTATGCAGGCGAGTCACACCAAAAGTTTTTAAGTTACTACTATCTAGTAGATAATACATTAGATAGTTTATTAATAACCTCAGAAACTACTACCGATGCAGTTAGATTTAGAAGAGGATATAGCTTAGGAGATGGTACAGGGGTAGGGAAGGGGAGACAAGTTAGTGGGATTATTTTAGATAATTGGCTACACGGTAGAAAAAAAGCTTTGTGGATATCTAAAAACGATACCTTACTAGAGGATGCTAGGAGAGATTTTAGTGCTTTAGGAGGGAATAAAGAACAGATAGTCCCTTTATCTAAATTTAAGCTAGGAGAGCCAATAAACCTAGAAGAGGGTGTGTTATTCCTAACTTACTCAACTCTCAGACAAGTAGAAAAGGGTGAGAAGATATCTAGACTACAGCAGGTACTCAATTATCTGGGTAAAGACTTTGATGGCGTGATAATCTTTGATGAGTCTCATGCTATGGCTAACGCTACTTCAGAAAAAGCAGCTAGAGGTATTAAAGCACCATCTCAACAGGGTTTAGTAGGTTTAAGGATACAAAGAGCCTTACCTAACGCTAGAGTTGTCTACGTCTCTGCAACAGGTGCTAGTAAGCTTGAGAATTTAAGTTATATGGAAAGATTGGGGTTATGGGGTTCAGATAATGTTCCTTTTATTGATAGAGACGATTTTATTAATCACGTCTCTACAGGGGGTGTCGCTGCTGTAGAGGTAGTCGCTAGGGATCTTAAAGCTTTAGGTCTTTATACAGCAAGGTCTCTATCTTTTGAGGGAGTAGAGTATCAAGTATTAGAGCATGAACTAACTAGCCACCAAATAGAAGTTTATAACCAGTATGCAGATGCTTACAAAATAATACATACTAACATTAGAGATGCCTTAAAACATATTAATGTTAACGACCAATTTGGTAAGGTTCGTAATGGTAGAGCTAGTTCTGCTGTCTATGCTGCCTTTGAAAATGCTAAACAAAGATTCTTTAGCCATGTACTTAGTAGCCTAAAGTCTAGTACTTTAATTAAAGCTATCGAGAAAGACTTAGAAAACGGATATTCAGCAATAATACAGGTTATTTCTACTGATGAAGCTTTACTGGATAGGAGACTCGCAGAGATACCGCCTAGTGAATGGAATGATATCAACGTAGATGTTACCCCTAGGGAGTACTTATTTGATTATCTTTATAATGCTTTCCCTGTGCATCTTCATGAGGTCTACTCGGATGAAAATGGTAGGCAATATACTAGACAAGCTTTAGATGAAAACGGTAATCTGGTATTATCTCAATCAGCTTTAAAAGCAAGGGACGCTCTAATCAAAGAACTAGCCTACCTACCTCCTATCCATTCTCTATTAGATCAGGTAATTCATTATTTTGGGGCTAAACAGGTAGCAGAGATTACAGGTAGAACTAAGAGGATATTAAGAGAAGAGGATAGACTCTTTATTGATAAAAGACCTTCTAACGCTAATATAGCTGAGACTCAAGCCTTCCAAGATGATCACAAAAAGATTCTTATTTTCTCTAACGCTGGCAGTACTGGCAGGTCTTACCATGCTGAGATGAGTGCTAAAAACCAAAGATTAAGAAAACACTATATCTGTGAGTTTGGATGGGAAGCACATGTCACAGTACAGGGTTTAGGTAGAACAAATAGAAGTAATCAGAAACAACCTCCTATTTATATCCTTGTTACCACAGATGTTAAGGGAGAAAAAAGATTTACTAGTAGTATTGCTAAAAGATTGGATACCTTAGGAGCTATAACCAAGGGAGAGAGAAAGACAGGTGGTCAAGGGTTGTTTAGAGAATCAGATAATTTAGAGTCTTTGTATGCTAAAACTGCACTAACTAATCTCTATAGAACGCTTAATTGGGGAGGTTTGAATTGTATCAAGTTGAAAGAGTTTCAAGACCTAACGGGACTGAGACTACAAACCGAAGACGGCATCGTTCTAGAGGAACAGCCACCAATGAAAACTTTTCTTAATCGTATTCTGGCTACTCCTATCGAGTTTCAGAACGATATTATGTCAGAATTACAAGCGAGAATCGATACCAATATAGAGCAAGCGATAGAGTCTGGTAGCTACGACATTGGTGTAGAGGTCATACGTGCTCATAAGATGTCTGTATTAGACAAGATAGAGATTTATAAAGATAAAAATAGTAATGCAGCCACATATGCACTCAAGATAGAGCGTACAAATAAAGTTAATTTCAACACCTTTGAGTACGCTAAAGACTTAGTAGAAGGGAATCAAGGCGGTTATATTCACAACGATACTACTAAGAAGGTTGCTGTATTACTTCCTACAAATAGTATTGTTGATAAAAATGGTGACAATATTGAAAGGTTTAAACTTGTTACTCCTACTTGGGAAAGAAAAATTAGTCAAAGCGAGTATAGAAAGACTAGTTGGGGTGGCATTGGCTCAATTAATCTCTTTAAGGATTTGTGGGAAAAAGAGCTATCAGAAAAACAAGAGTACAAAGTAGATACTTTCTTTGTTATTACTGGTTTACTGTTGCCTATTTGGAAGAAACTAGATCAATCAAATCTTAAGGTTTATAGACTTAATATCGGTAATAGTGAGCAGTTTCTAGGGAGATTAATTGAGCCTAGAGTGTGGGAAATTATCTCAGAGACCTTTGGAGTGAACTACAAGCTTACAGGTGCTGAAATCTATAGAATATGGCAGCATCCAGGTAGTTTTACGCCAATCAGCCTAACTTACGCAATTAAGCTAAAACAATCAGTTGTCTCTGGCTTAAAGAGAATGGAGTTGATCGGGAACTTTACTCCAAAGGATTACGAAAAACTAGAGGCTATAGGATGTTTCTTAGAGATAGTTCAGTATAGACCTAGAATATTTATTCCTACTACAGAAGCTTGTATTCCAATAATCGACAAGATTAGAAACAATGCTTAAACAAAAAGGAGGTGTCACTACCTCCTTAAAAATTCCTTTACCTGTGTCTTAGTACTAATATTGATTTAGTTCTATTTTCCAGATTACTAATATTTTAACTTATTTGATAATACTTACTGGCATAACCAAGAATATCGTTTTACTACTATCAAGAGGTTCAATGATCACGGGACTAACTGGTGTATTCAGACTAAACCTTACTGAGTCAGAAAGCATTGTCTTTAGTCCGTCTATTAAGTACTTACAGTTGAACCCTACCTTGATATCATTCCCACTAAGTTCTATTGCTAGACTATCCTCTCCTTTACCTATATCCTGTCCCTCAGCAGAGATAGTTAGTTTTTCTTCCACAAAACTAAAGACGGTTAAGTGATTACCTTGATTAACAATAGTAGAGACTAACTCTAGCTTTCTGATTAACTCCTTTCTAGGAATTGTGGCAGTAGTAGTAAAAGATTTAGGGATTAACTGTTGATAAGCAGGGTATTTGCCTTGTAACACACGTCCAATAACTGTATAGTCACCACAAGTAAAAAAGGTTGTAGACTCGTTAATTTTAAGATAGATATTCTCTTCTCCCTTACACTCACTTAAGACTTTTTCTAGTGTCTTAATTGTGTGTAGAGAAATAGTAACGGGTTTAGCTGTATCTCCTAAATCATGCTCTATTCTTGTAACACTCAACCTGTGTGAGTCAGTTGCAGCAAACTCTACACTATCTAATTCAGGTTTGATATGTATCCCTGTTAAAATCATTTTTGTCTCTTCAGTACTAGCAGCAAAAGAAACAGCTTTTAGAGACTCTGTAAACTCAACTAACGGGATAAAAATTGACTCACTTTCAGGAACATCTGGAAACTCAGGATAATCTGTAGCTGGCATTGTGCCGATATCAAAGTGACCTGATTCAGTGGTAATAGTCGCTCTATTATCTTTTATTTCAATCGTTATTTCTTCAGATTGAAGTTTACTAATAATGTTATTTAATATAGTTGCAGGAATAGTAATTAAACCCGATTCTTGTGTAATTGATTGGATTGAAGTTTTAATTCCAATCACAGTATCAAAACCAATTATTGTTAATTTGTCTTCTGTCGCCTCTATAAAAAAATTATTCAGTATAGGATGAGTAGCACGGCTAGGGACAGCCGTGCCAACTATAGATAAAGCCTTTTTAAAACTAGTTTGGTTAACGGTAAACTTCACTCTGAATACTCCTTAATTTCCTTACAATTTTAACAAAAACTATATTTGCTTCTAATAGATAAGGCTCAATTACTCCTACCAAAATTAACTTATTTTTGCCAACAAAACTTTTTCTCTAACAGGAAATGGAGATTAAGTAGCTTATTGATTTTTAGACATAAAAATAGACTAGTACTAAAACCGAAGGCTAGACCCCTCTTGTAGAGCACATCCCACTGCTCGCACGTTCTGTGCGTGCGCAGTCTTCTGCTAGCACAAATTATCGCTCGCACAGGATCAGCAGACATATAAATACGATATATATACAAATAAGAAAAATAACAAACAACAAGATCCGGAGCAGCAGTTGCTTTTGATTTTTAAAATTAATTAAATTCCTATAACCAATTAAAATACTCTCTAACTCACTTAAATTTGAGCTACAAGACGGGTAAATACACCTAACTTACTCTTTCTACCAAAAAGAAATAAATAAGCCCCATAGACCAAATTTAAGTGAAATTAGAATCAGTAGGACTTATTTACTTGTTAAGTTGTCTTTTTCTTAATTAAGTTTTTAATGGTCGGCTGGTGCTTTTGTTTTATAGTAAATGTGCTCAATAAACATTTTTATTTATAGTCTAAACACTTGACACTCACCCAATAAAATGTTATACTGTATGTATACAAAAGGTTAAGAAATGACTTAACCAAGCACCTAGAAAACTTAACCATAAAAACAAAGGAGACAAAATCATGCTTCAGTTTCTAATGATCGATGTAGTTAACATTAGTTCCAAAGTTTCAAGAGAAATCTTTCCTGAGACTGAGTTAGAAAAAATGGCTAACATTATTCTTCAGACAGGCGGTCTTCTAAGACCTCTAATTTTAAAGAAAGTAGGGTTTGAAAAGTACGAAGTTGTAGACGGACATTTTGAATACTACGCTTCCCTCAAAGCATTTGAAAAAGACATCGTTAAGGGAGAGATGGTTAACTCCTTTATCCTAGAAGAAAAACAAATAGAGCCAGCCAAAGAGCAAATAGCTCAATGGTTCTAATACTAAAAGAGAGGCTTTTCAACCTCTCTTTTTTACTGCCCGTAAAAATACTAATTTACTTTAGTAAATGTGCTCAATAAACATTTTTATTTATAGTCTAAACACTTGACATTTACCCAAATAATTGTTATATTAAGTATATAAGGTTAAGAAATTAACCAGCACCTAGAAAAACAAATAAAACAAAGGAGACAAACCGATGGAAGCGCTAGAAATGTTAACCCAAGCTGTTCTATTTTTGATTAACTCTTGTGATGGATGCCGTTCTCAGGATGGTAAAGGTTTTGACCGAACAGACCTTTACAAGTCAAGAGGAATAAAAGCAGAGATAGAAGAAAATGGGTACATTACCGAAAACAGTTTAATCTGGGCTAAGAAGGTGGTAGTCAAATACCACAGACAGCTAACAAACTTCGATCTCAAGCTGATGCTACAAGCTGAGAAAAAGCCCAGAAAGATTCAAACTCTTGAGTACGATTCCAGAAGGAAACACCTCTGTGTAATCTACCCATGTGGTGATTACCGGATGTATAAGACACCTGAGCTACCAGAGTCTCTAATAGAAGAAGCCAGAGAAATCTGGCGAAGAGCAAAAAGAGAGGAAATTCCAATCTTAATCTTTGACTAAAAACAAAAGCACTCAGAAACGGGTGCTTTTTTCATGCCCACAATTATGTTATTATTCGATCAAAAAGGAGATAGAGCCATGACGGTAGACAGAAAGCCATGTCCTCACTGTGGTAGTGAAAATGTTCGTAAGAACGGGGTTAACGACTCTGGTAACCCTAGATTATTTTGTAAGGATTGTAGAAAGAGTTTCTCTTTGATTGACGGAAAAACGATGATCACAGAGATTTTATGGAAACCCAAGAAAGATCTATACGACGAGGGCAAGAAACCATGTCCTCATTGTGGTAGTGGCAATATTAGTAAAAAAGGTAAGGATGAGTCAGGTAACCCTAGACTAGTTTGTAACGACTGTAAAAGGCAGTTCTCTTTAGAGGTAAACCCAAAGGGAGCTAAGACTATACTTCCAGATAGACCTCTAACTGGTTACGAAAGAGTAAAGAGATGTTTAGAAAAGAAAAAAAGTTTGAAAAATCTTTAAAAGTTCAGTGTTTATACGGATACACAAATAAAAATATCGGGTTATTATAAGAGTATAGAAAAACAAAAAAGCCGAGAGGCTAAAGGAGACAAGCAAATGACTACTAAATTTTATGGCAATTCTACCGAAACTTATTGTGTAGTTGAAGGAAAAATCTACTTAATTCAATCAGTAGATCAACCAATCTTTACTCCAATTGACTACACTAACTGGGGTATGCCTCACAATGTGGAAGAAGTAGTTGACTTAAAAAATGATTCAGATTTTGTTGAAATCGTTAAAATGTGCGAAGATCCATCTTATGAACGTGAAGATTTATATCAATTCCATGTCGGAACAACCTTTCAGACTATTCCACTAACTAAATAATTTTCCTTCATTCGTTCCCCTAGAGCTTTAACTCTAGGGGATTTTGTTATATGTATTATCCTGTAAAGTTCAGAAAGAAAAAACTACAAAATCTATAAAAGTTCAGTATTTATACGGATACACAAATAAAAATATCGGGTTATTATAAGAGTATAGAAAAACAAAAGCCGAGAGGCTAAAGGAGACAAGTTGACTAACGCAACTACAGCTATTCAATATTTCACAGTTGAATTTTACGGAACAGAACTAACAGCCGCTATTGATTACGAAGAAAAAGTGATCGGTTTAACAGACCCCGATCAAGTAGCAAATACAATTGATGGTATACTCGAAGAAAAAGGAATAAAAGAAACAATTGAGATAATCGACGACGAAACACAACAATCTTTTATTATTGAAAACCAAGAGTATGAGCACGCTCTAGACATTCTAAGACAAGAGTTATTTGAAAGCTTCGAGGCTTACGTCCTCAACCGATTTGGTTTTACTTTAGAACCAGATAATTGCATTCTTGAATCAGGAATACCTGACTACCATTTCTAAAAATAGTTAATTAACCTCCCCTAGAGTTGACTCTAGGGGTTTTGTTATATGTATTATCCTGTAGAGTTCAGAAAGAAAATACTAGAATACTGGTTAGCCACTAACAAAAGCTGTAGACAGATTGGTAGAGAGTTTGGTGTGTCTGGCTCCTTTGTTGCTGATCTTGTTAATAGATATCAAGAGGCAGGCAATATTGATATAAAACCTTTTAAACCAAATAAAAAGAGTGCCTTAACTGAGGAACAAATTGATATTTTAATAGGCTTGATGATTGATTATTATGACAAACCTATCCCTTGGATTAAAGAAAAGTTTTTACAAGACACGGGAGTAGATTTTGCTAATGCAAGCATTCAGTATTATAGAGACAAGCTAAAGGGAAAGTATGGAGCAATTGAATCTAAGAGGGTTCTACCCGAATCAGATCTCCCTACAAACCTTGACTCAACCAATCAGTTACAGCAGGGAAAGTGGAAATTAACATCAAAAGAGAAAGATATTTTAAAAGAAATAATAACTAGTAATCCAGATTCCAAGCTAAGAGAAATAGTTAGTTTTTTTAAACTGAAGACTGGTAAGGAGATTACTACAGGTGCGGTTTGCTACTACAGGAAGAGGATTAACTCCTAACTTACAGTTAGTTAAAATATTAAAGTACACTAGCTTAATATTTATGGTTTTCCTGCCTTGGTGCAGAGCAGCACTTATCACAAGAACTGATGGGGTTACGGTATCTGTAACTGACTTTGACGATCAGTTTACTTACAACGGAAATGATTACAGTCCAATAAATAGTATAGCTGCAACTGCTGTAAATCAATCTCAAGAGCTTACACCTAGCAATATAGAGGTTGTGACAATAATCTCTGATATTTTCACAGAACAAGATTTATTACTAGATAGATACTACAACGCTACGATTGAGATATTTATCTACGACTGGATGGCTGGAACAAAGGTTAAAACGCTTTTCCTAGGCTATTTAGGAGAGGTAGGAATTGACTATGACCGCAATGGTGCACACAAGTTTACTATTAAAGCTCAGTCCTTAGCAATGCGACTAGAACAGAAAAACACACTAGTCACAACACGTAATTGTAGACACGTCTTTGCTGAGAACAAACCAGGTTCTTGTAGGTTAAATATTAGCTCTAGTCAAGCTAGTTATACTGTTGCCAGTGTTCCAGATAGTGCTAGTATACAAGTTAATTCAATTGGACAAATTGATAGTTACTATAGGCTTGGTAAATTAACTTTTACTTCGGGAGTCTTGAACGGAATTTCAAACAGTATTAGCTCTCACGATAATCAAACCTTTACCCTATCTTTACCTTATCTATATCTCCCTTCTGTAGGAGACACTTTTGTAGTCAATATAGGTTGCAACAAAACCCTAGCTAGGTGTGTAGAATTAGGTAACGTATTAAATTATGGTGGATTCCCTTATCTACCTGGTTGGAATTTAGTTATTCAAGGAAGTACTACACAGCTATGACACAAGAAATAATGCAAAGAGTCTTTAACAGGAAGAAATACACTTGTTGGGAAGAGTTTTATTCTGACGATTCTCTAGAACTACTCAAGCACTACATATCTGTCAAGAAGCACAATCCCGAAGACTTAGTATTGATGTTCAATGAGCAGATTGAGAAAATAAGCAAGATATTGTCAGCCCATTTTAATAATTATCTGAATCCAGACGCTACCAAAGAGTTAAAGAGGATGATTAGTAACGACTCTAAACATCTTATTAAGCAACGAAAAGTTTACAGAGAGATGGTTACGTATCTTGAAGAGAAGGTGATACCTCAGGTAAAAAAGTCCCTAGTTCTAGAGAGTATGTCAGCCTAACTCCTAGACAAGTTTGTTACTCAGAAATTGTTGTTAAATTAGCTAAAGATTATTATGCAATTACTGACAATACTGATGTTATTTTTGATGTTTTAATTAAACAGATTGCCAAGATTGAAAACATAATAATTCAACTGTGGGATGCTCGTGAAAACGAGGCTGTGGCTAATCAGATAACCTATATGGAGCAATCTAAAGCTGTTTATTATTCTGTTATGAATTACGTTTTAGAGCACTACGTTAAGTGACAAATTGAAGTTATTTGTTATGTAGTATAATGGAAGAAATACCCTCTCGCGGGCAAGTGTTGTAGCACTTAAACCCCAGAGGGAGTAACTAACCTTAATCCAAGTAAGGAGTCACAATGACAAATTTAACACGATTCGACAAAGACGGAATCGAGATATTAATTGACACTCAGACAGGCGAAAGTTTTGCTAGTATTTCTGGTTATGCACGGATGGCTAACATCTCAAAACAAGCTATATCTAAAAGATGTACCGTCAACCAATCAGTCCTTAAAACGGCTGAAATAGATACTACAAGCGGAATTAGAACCGTCAACCTAATTACAGAAGATACTATATGTGAATGGATAATTAAAGACAATCCATTTATGGCAAGTCAACTGCTTAAACTTGGAGTAAGAATGTTTCTTCATCAATTAGCAGGAATTGAAAAAGAATCTATTACACACACACCTCAATTAACAACAAAAGCAACAGCTATAGAATGGGGTAAGCATTGCCTATCATTGGGGATACACAACGATGGTTATATTCACGAATTGCTTAAGCAGTTAACCATACAAGAATTATCTTTAGTTCAAAATACAAAGCAATTAACTTCTACTGTAGAACCAATTAAAGATGTTACTATTTGTACTGTGAGAGCTAATGAGCTTGGTTATACACCTCAACAGTATGGTAATGGAGCTGCTTTAGGAGCATTTGTTAAAAAAAGAATAACACCAGTTTTCAAAAAGCGTATAGGTCAATTTGCAACATGGCACTATGAAGTTAATAACGAACTAGATCATGCAATTCATCAATACTTTAAACAGAAATCATGCTAACTAAAAGAGAAGAAGTAGTAATTGAGGCTAGAAAGTGGCTTGGTACTCAGTGGAACCATGCTCAAAGCACTCAAGGTGTTCAGGTAGATTGCGTTAACTTTGTTTATGGAGTCGCTAAAGCTTGTGATATTGATTGTGGTAATTTACCTGAAGAATACCCAAGGTTAAGTGACGGCAAAGAGTTAATAAAGTATTTAGATACCTACTTTAAAGAGACTACTCTTGAAAACGCTAAAATAGGAGATATTCTAGTGTTTAAGTTCTTTGGTGTTCCTCACCACCTAGGGATTCTAACTAACCTCTTAGGGTATCCAAGTGTCATACATTCCTCAGCAGAATTTATGAAAGTTGTAGAGCATATTTTAGATAGTAAGTATGTTAGAGTCTTATCAGGAGTATATAGTTTAGGTTATGAATAAAATGTCTGATCAAGTTATACATATAAAAGTTCAAAGAGCTAATAAAGAAGACAAGATTTTGGTTGTATCAACAAAAGCAGATAATGATTTAGAGATAGAAAAAATTCCTTTTTCAGGTCGTCTTATTTCCGATGATCCTGATTATTGGTTAGATCATTTTTATTTTATTAAAGGACAAAACGTAGGCAATAATCTTGCACAAATAATTGAAAATAACAGAAATTGGATCAAGGAAATACAACAGTTAGAAGATTTAGATAATAACTTGCATGGTGAGTCTTCTGAGTCATCATTTTGGTCGGAAATGGAAAATGGGGAAGAGAAGATTAAAAGGGTTAGTTTATGAATAAAATGTTTTTAAGTAAGTTATTTAGTGTCAAAAAACTAGCAAATCTTGTTAAAAAAAGGCTGAAAAAAAGTAGAGAGATTATAGAAGAATCTAACGGAAGTGAAGGATATTGTGACACAGTGGTTATGTCAGATCCTGTACTCACTTCAATAACTGGATTATCAGAAGATAACAGATGTATTGGTTGTAGTTACTACTCAACTAACGGACTCTTACGCTGTGCGGTCAACCCTACACTAGCTGAAAATATTGGTGCGTACTCAATTAATAATTGTGTTGATTTCAAAAGAAGAGAATTTAAACCCTTTTTCACTACGGTTAAATAATGGCTGAGTCTTTAGTAATCTCGCTTGCTATAAGTACTGCTGTTGGCTTTATTGGTTCGTTACTTACTCCAAAGAAAAAGCCAACACTACCAGATATACCAGGTAGTCAATACGGAAAGACTTTAATTAGGGGTTTTGGTACCTTTGCTGTTGAGGGAAATATGATCTTTCCTGAAACTGCTAACCAAGCTTTTAGGATTAGTAGAAGCCGTTCTAAAGGAGGTAAAGGGATACCTCAAAGTCAGTCAGAGAGAGTGTACGGTAAGTTCATGGCTGTGTTCTGTCAAGGTCAAACTACCTTTGATACTCTCTGGATAAATGGAGTTACTCATGGTGGTAACGGTAGTTACGACGGGTACATGACTCAGCAAGGGTTTGATTTTTTTGATGGCAGACCTTTGACTATTAACGGAGGTGCTCAACTGCCATGGTCAGATGCTCAAGCCATTAACGGAGCTAATAATACACCTGCTTATACTGGTTTAACTTGTGCGGCTTTCTCTAATCTTGATTTAACCAAGTTAGGGAACACTTTCCCTACTCAGTTCAAGATGAAATTGGTAGATGTTGAACTTGGTGCAGAACCATCTTTAGGTGCTGTTGTCAAGGCTATTTGTAAGTTATCAGGATTATCAGATAGTCAGGTTGACACTAGTGATCTTGCTGGATTTCAGATAGTTGGGTTCGTTATGGATCAATCTGGAGGTTCTTATAAGGATTCAATTAGTCAATTAGCGTCAGCATGGTTGTTTTATCACACTGAGTTACAGGATGGTACATTAGCCTTTAGATTCTTTGATAGGAGTTTTACGGGAGATAGCCCATTAATTATTCCTGCTGACGAATTAGGAGCTTATGACGGGGTTGAGAGCAATTTTCCTTTTAATATTCGTAGAGATTTTATAGATCCACTAGAACTTCCCTCTAAGATATGGTTGACCTTTACTAACCCCAATATTGGTTTCTATAGAGATACGGTAGTAGGTGAAGCTCAGTGGGCTAAGCATAAAAATGAACTAAATATAGACTGTTCTAATTGCATCATGACAGCAGGACAGGCTATAACCCAAGTCAGCAGAATGATGCAACAGTTCTGGGTGCAAAGAAACAAGTTTAAGTTTACACTGCCTCCTGTCAGTCCTAGTAGTGGGTTTAAGTATATTAATCTATCAGTTGGTAACTTACTAGAATTACCTACAGGTGAGGTGGTTCAGATTGAGAAGATTGATATAGGTCTCAATTATATAGTTGAGATAGTTGCACACGGATATGGTAAATCATCTTCTATTACTGCTGGATCAGGTTCTAGTTCAAGTGTCAGCCCTCCTAGAAGCAATTCAGAGTATACAGACAATATTCCTGTTGGATCAACTTCAAATAAGCTAACAATACTCGACATTAATACAATATCTGATAGCGACTCAGAAAGAGGTGTTTATGTTACTGCCTCTGGCTCTAATGTCAATGTTCTAGTTTCTATCGATAATGGTACTTCTTACTCAAAAGCTACAACCTTAACTACTCCTGGAATTGTTGTCAATAACGTAACAGGAACGCTAATTAGTTGGAGTGATACAACAGCAACTGACACGACTAGTACTTTAACAATCCCTCAATCAGTAGGAACTATCTCAAGTATCACTAGTGGTCAAGCAGCTACTCTCACAGAGAATGTCGCTTTTGTTGGTTCTACTACAACCGTTAACGGCACTTCAGTCTATAGAGGGGAGATAGTTGTTTTTACTACTGTTACCGTCTCTGGCTCAAATTATGTTTTGAGTAACTTTACTAGAGGGGTTAGAGGAACAGAGTCTTATATGTCTACTCACGGCACCAATACAGACACTTTTGTCTTATTGAATGGTGTTGGTGCTAACGTTTCTAGAATCTCGATAGACGATCAATATATTGGAACTAATCTATATTTTCAGACAACTAATAATGACTGGCAAACCTCCTATTCAGATCCTTCTGCTACTCAATTTAGTTATCAGGCTATTGGCTTAAAGCCTTACCAACAGAAGAATATAGCGTTTAACTACGATTCTGCACAAAACATTGTTATCAGTTGGACTAAAGTCCCTAGAGGGATGGCATTAACAACAGGAGAGTTAATTGATTCTTATTCTCTAGATATCCTAAACAATAGTAATGCTGTTGTAAGAACCTTAACTAGTGCTTCTCCTGTAGCTATCTACTCCAAGGCTCAGCAGATAACCGACTTTGGTTCAGTCCAAACTAGCTTAAAAGTTAATTTATATAAAGTTTCTAGTATTGTTGGCAGAGGTTATGTAAGAAGTTTATCAACTACTGTAGCGAGTGCAGGTAGCAGTACTTCTATAGTAGGTGACACAAGTACAGATAGTTTTAAGGCTACTAAAACCATTACAGCAAACTATACTGTTTTGACTACTGATAATGGTTATTGGATAGTTGTCAATAACGCAAGTCTTACAGGGAGTGTATCAATTACAATAACAGTTAGTAATGCGCTCCCATTAGGTTTTAGATGCTATTTTGTTAATCCTTTACCAGTATCTGGCAACAATGTTATTCTTACTTTTGTGTCTTCTACAAGTGAGCCATTTTATACAACAAATACCCTAAAACCTGATTCAGTTGGCTTATTGTATTTTCATGGTTCAAGTTGGACTTTGAACTCAGGAAAAGCAGAGTCTGTAGGTGGTTCAGGATTCACTGATATAGAACAATTGAGATTTTTATTATGACGATCACATATACTCCAAAGACTAAAGCAGCAGTAGCAACTAGTTCTCTTACTACTATCTATACTGTACCAAGTGACACTACAACTAGAGTAGAGAAAATTACTATTACAAATGGTGCAACAGCAGGTACAGTCACGCTTAAATTTTACGATGCAAGTGCTACCACATCTTATTTTTTAGCTTGTAACGCTTATCCAATAGCTGCTAACGCACTAAGGGAAATAGCGGGTGAGATACTAGAAACGGGCGATTATCTTCAAATTAGTGCAGCTACTACAACCGATCTGACTGTTAAACTGAACTACGTAGAGGCGGTTGTAAGCTAATGTTTTTAAGATCTCCTAGACCTGATTTACTAGAGACTAGAGATAACTTTGGGATTGTGGCAAGTAGTTTAGGTGACAATAATTTAAAAAGCAATTTGCTAAGTTATTGGGATCTAACACCTGCCTCTAGTTATAATGATCTAACAAATAATGGTAGTAACTTAACGTTAATTAATTCTCCTAGTGGAGATAATACAAATGGTGTATTATTAAATGGTACTAATCAATATTTATCGGTTGCTAGTAATTCGTATCTTCAATTTACTAGTAGCGATTTTACTATAGCTGGTTGGATCAATCCAACTTCTTTAGCTGCCAACGGAAGTTACAATTTTATTGTTTGCCAAGACAATATTGGGGTTGGTAGAAATTGGGGGGTTATTTATGATCCGACTACTGCAGATACTAAATTAAATTTTCAAATTTTTAACTCATCTGGATCAGCTTTCTCTGTTAAATCAAACTTTCAACCAACAATAAATAATTGGTATTTTTTAGTTGCAACACACTCTACCTCTGCAAAAAAAATTACATTTATTGTTTTTGAAGGGTCTACCACTACACCTGTTTACGCAGGTGTAGTGACTTACACAGGAACTTTGGCAACAAATTCTTTACTAACTACTTTTGGTTGCGTTTTAATTTCTGGTAGTCCAAATTTTTATTTTAATGGTAGGTTAAAGC
>Ga0209401_1000045_pt1 | contig 87947 bp, 69 predicted proteins | sample M_140807_MF_Meta_FD_187318 | JGI IMG/M metagenome (GOLD analysis project Ga0209401, IMG submission 187318) | Freshwater microbial communities from Lake Montjoie, Canada to study carbon cycling - M_140807_MF_MetaG (SPAdes) (version 2) | ecosystem: Environmental > Aquatic > Freshwater > Lake...
CAAAGCCAACGCGGCGTAGAAGGTTTCGATGCTATGGACCGATAACAAAAAATAGCCGGCCGCCATCATCAGGCCGCCCAGGATAATGGATCGTCGATACCCCAGCATGCGGTCGGCGAGGAGACCGCCAATAAAAGGCGTCAGGTACACCAACCCCAGGTAGGTGCCGTAGATATCGGATTTTGTTTTGGAGTCAAAACCCATCCCCCCGTTGTTCCAGCCATCGAGCATGTAAAGAGAGAAAATGCCAAGCATGAGGTAATAGCCGAATCGTTCCCACATTTCGGTAGCAAACAGATACCATAAACCGGTCGGGTGGCGGTCAGAAGCAGAGGATTTTGAGGAGCTCATAAGGTGGTTTGGAAGTGAAACAAGGCCCCCAAGGGGCACGCGGTTGTGAAATTAAGTGAAAACCCGTCAAATTGACCTTTTGAGGACCGTCCTGGGATAGGAATAGGGCCTGCAGCGATAGAAATAGGTCGTTTAGAGGTTTTTTTGAAGGAAACCGGTGATTTTGGTAAACAGTTGCAGGCGGGTTTTGCCCCCGCTGATGCCGTGGTTTTTGTCGGTGTAGGTGATGAAGTCAAAGTCCTTGTTGAGATCTACCAATCGTTTGGCCATGACAGCCGCATTTTGGTAATGCACATTGTCGTCGGCGGTGCCATGAATAAGGAGGTAATTTCCGACCAGTTTGGCTGCGTGGTTTTCCGGTGAGTTTTGGTCGTAACCATCGGGATTGTCAGCGGGGGTTCCCAAAAAACGTTCGGTATAAATCGAATCGTAAAAGCGCCAGTTAATAACAGGGGCTACGGCCACGGCGGCTTTGAAAACATCGGCGCCCTTGGTTATCGCCAAGGAACTTAGGTATCCCCCAAACGACCAACCAAAGATTCCAATCCTTTGGGCATCCACCCAGGGTTGCTTGCCAAAGTATCGGGCCGCCGCAATTTGATCATCGCATTCCAATTTGCCCAATTGCCGGTAGGTGGCTTTTTCGAAAGCCGCCCCTCGGTAACCGGTGCCCCTTCCGTCCACCGAGGCGACCACGTAGCCCAAGGTGGTGAGGTATTGAAACCATAAATAGTTTTGACCCAGCGATGCATCCACGGTTTGGCTTCCAGGCCCTCCGTAAACGAACATCAAAAGGGGGTAGGATTTTTTGGGGTTAAAATTCTGTGGTTGAATAACATAGGCATTTAGCATGGTGGAATCGGCCCCGGGCACCTGCATCAGAGTTTTCTTGCCAAGCGGTGCACTGCGTAGTTTAAGCACAAGGGCTTGGTTGTCTTGGAGGACCCGTATTTCTTCGTCCCTTCGATGAAGGCTGACCCGAAGCGGTTGATCTATTTGGGTGTGTTGCAACACATGGTAATCGTAGGTTGGGCTAAAACGGGCGGTTGTTTTTCCGCTTTCTCGGCTCAGCATGATCGCGGAGGGTACCGGTTGGGTAGGGGCTGATGTGGTTGGCTGCAATTCGGGGAGCTTGGCCCGGAACACTTGCCTTTCCATGGGGGTTGGAGCCGCCAATCCGTAGTAAAATTCATTGCGTTGGGGATCGACTCCGTAGAAATCGGTCAGTTCTTGGCCATCGGGCGTCAGGGGCGCCACCTCTCGGCCCTGCATGTCGTAGAGGTAGAGGCGTTGAAAACCACTGTGTTCGCTCGAATGAATGAAATAACTTCCATGGTCCAAGAAGACCAAATGATCGTGAAGGTCCACCCAGGTTTCGGATTGTTCCCGTCGTAGCAAACGGCGTTCACCGCTTTCGCGGTTGATCAAGGAAAGATCCAGCCGATTTTGGGCCCGGTTCATGGTTTGAACCCAGGCCAGACCGGCGTCTTTGGTCCAGCCGATGCGGGCCAAGTAATGGTCGGCATCATCCCCGGTCCTTGGATCTTCGGCAAGAATGCAGCGAGGCTTGGCCTGATCCAATTCAAACATCCACAAGCTAACCGCCGCATTGGGTTCCCCGGCTTTGGGGTATTTGAATTTCATTTCTTGGGGGTAGAGGTTCCCCTCGTAGATTGGGATACTCATTTGAGGAACTTTGGATTCGTCAAAGCGCAAGTACAGGAGGGCTTTGCTGTCGGGCGACCAGGCAAAGGCCCTGGTTAATTCCAATTCCTCTTCGTACACCCAGTCTCCGTGTCCGTTGATGATCTGATTGACTTGGCCATCCCGAGTGATTCTCCGCAATTGCTGGTTTTGCAGGTCTTGGATATACAAATCGTTGGAATAGACAAAGGCAAGGTAGCGGCCGTTGGGGGAAAAGGCGGGAGCCATGATTTTGGCACCGTCCATCAAAGGAACCAGGCTTCGGTTGGATCGGCTCCACACATAATACTTGGCTTTGGAAGAGTACCGATAAACGGATTCTGCATCGGTCGCCAGCAAAAGAACCGATTCATCCGGGGAGAGTTCTACGTCTTCCCAGGCCAAACCTTCGGGGTAGTCCGGGCTGCGTAACCAGGAATCACGGAGCAGGGTATCGGTGACCTTCCCGTCTTCGTAGGCATAGATAAGCAAGGCGTTTTCCTTCAGTGAATCACCGATGCGTTGGTTGTTATAGTAATGAATTCCGTCCTTGAGCGATTCCATAACACCGGCACCTCGTTGGGCATATTTTCCGGATGCAAAGATGGATTCCAAGCTCAGTTGGTCTTCAGTGGTCGGGGCATCAGGAACGCTATTTTTGCTTGTTCCACTGGATGCTCGTCTGGATTGAGCCCAAGAAGGATCCGGCGCCAGCCCCAGGGCTAGGATTAGGTAGAAAGAGAAAAAGGTGAAACGAAGAAATGGGTTCAAGGCGTGGGGATTAGGTGAAAAGGGAGGGGAGGTCAAAGATTCCATTGGGCCTGGAGGAGGAAGGCTCGAGGTGGGCCCAAGTTACCGGGGACCACGGCGTAGGCCCGGTTGAAGGCATTGCGCACGAGGGCCGAGATTTTGAATTGTTTCTGGAGTTGATAAGCTGCGCGCAGATCGACGATCCAATCGCCCTGGTTGTTTTCGTCCCGAAAGGCCCGGGTCCCGGGGATAAACGAATAAAATATATCGTCGATTTTGAGCATAAAACTATTGTAGCGGAGGTTAATCCCCGCCTGCATTCGCCCTCTTTCCCATAACAAATCGGAACGCCACAGGTGTCGGCTACGGTATTTGAGGGTGTCTTTTACGATATAGTCCGGTTCCGCAGGGATGGGCATCGCGTATTGGGTCGGTTGGGTGAAGGTATAGCCCATCATCCAGCGGAGCGTGTGGGTGCCGATGCGGGCTTGGCCTTCGGTTCCGGCTTCAAAACCCCACATGACGGCTTTGGTGTTCAAGAGATTGATTGCTTTGAACCCGTCACCGTCCGGCCATAAACGGAAACTAAATTCGATCATATCCGTATAGCGGGTATAAAAGGCAGCGATATCCAAGCCGCCCACCAGGGAACCCCTTTTGAATCCCTGTCGCAGTCCGATTTCGCCGCTCCATCCTTGTTCTGGTTGCAAGGTTGGGTTGGGAAGGACTTCGACCGCTCCACCAACCGCCCGAACATACCGTTCGGCCACCGAAGGGGCACGGAAGCCTTGCCCTGCCGATGCGCGCAGGTGGGTGGCCTTGGCGAGGGCGTAGGTCATGCCCGACCGAAAAACGGGGAATCGAATCAAGGGATCGGATTCAATGCGGGTCGATTCAAAACGGCCCCCAAGGGAGAGTCCCAAGCGCCCGGCCTGTACATCCATTTGGGAGTAGAAGGCGATGGATCGGCTGTTCCGGTCCCCGTACAGACCTTGGCTTTGGACATTGTTATGAAGATAGGTGACGCCGCTGTTGCTCACCCAGGTCGATTTGCGGGGGCCTACAAAGCGTCTTTGAAATTGATATTCGTGGTAACGCATCAACCCTCGTACATTTCGATCGCTGTCGCCCATGTTTTGGGTGAGGTACCAGCGGTTTTTGAGGGTGTGGTTATTGCCCCAGGGGTCGGTGTAGCGCAAAACAGGATCTAGCATAGCTCGACGGCTGAGCAGGGTATCGTTGGTCCCTGAGGCCGGAAAATGCGCTGAATCGAGGTTGTTCCAAAAAAGAAAATTACCGATTTTTTCGGTCATGAAATTACCGGCCACGCTGAGCATGAGTTGGGGGCTGAGTCGGTAACGAAGGGCGGTATTGGCTCGGATTCGGTTGCTGAATTCGCCAATCCTGAAGCCAGGGTCTGTGAGGGCCATGGCGCCGACGGTCCAGTCAAGACGACCGGAATTTTTTTGGTAATAACCATTGATACCGCTTTGGAGGGGCATGCGGGCGGGGTAGGGGTCGGTGAACCGGGACGGGGGATGATCGTAACCCAGGGCATAGGTTTGAAGCATACCGCCGGGTTGAGTCCCTGGCCATTGACTTCGTAAATGAATGGCACCACCCAAGGCCCCACTTCCAAACAGCACCGAGGAGGCTCCCTTGATAACCTCGATCTGGGAGAGGATTTCCATGGGCATGAAGGCCCATCGAACATCGTTGGCATCGGCGCTCAGCAAAGGCATTTCGTCCAAAAGAACCTGAACCCGGCTCCCTGCTCCGTAGCTAAACCCGGAAGTCCCTCGAATATTGGCCTGACCATTCACGATGCTGACGCCGGGGACGCGATCCATGGCATCATCCAAGCGGGTTAAATTGTTTTGTTGGAGAAGTTCCGGTTTGAGAATTTGCATAGACACCGAGACTTCGCTGAGACGTTGCTCAAAGCGGCCCGCGCTGATGACGACAGCATCCAGATCCAGCGCAATCGGTTCCAATACAATATCCAATCGCTTGATGGCCTCGTTCGACGTAGCGGCGGGCACCAAAATCCATCGGGTTTGGTAACCAATGGCACTAACCCTCAACGAGCAACCTGGGAGGACCCGAAGTTCATAGGTCCCGTCGCCCATGCTGGCGGTACCCGCGGTGGATGGTGCGGTCGTAAAGTCCTTGGCAGGGCACATCCATTGCAGATTGGCCCCGGGAAGGGGGCTTTTCAACACGCGATCCATGACTTTGCCACGAAGGACGCCACCCGGCTCCTGGGCCTTGGTTGCCAAGGAGGCCAGTCCCAACAACAAGGCGGTCAGCAGGGTTAGCCGTAGAGATTCGACGGCCCATGGGCAAAGCGCGTTCAGAGTTGTACGGTCCATTGAACTTGAAAATTACGTTGTTCCCCGATATTGCCCGGTACGGGCATCCAACTCCTGTTGAGGGCATTGCGGACGATGAAATTAAAACGGTAGCGTCCCCGATACCCCGTCCAACCAAGCCTTAGATCCACCATCCAATCCCCGTGACGGGTTCGGATGCGGTGGTCCAGCAGTCCCGGTATAAAACGGTAATAGTCCTTGTCAATATTCAAGGGAATGGAATTGTATCGAACTTGGGTTGTCCAGGTCCAGGGCCCTTTATGGACAGAAAATTCAGCTCGTAACAAATGACGGTATCGGTATTTCAAGAACCTCATCAAATCCGTCAAGGTGGAATTGTAGGTAGAATCAAAGGCCGGTGGACGCAGATTCAACGGGTTGCTGAACGTATAACCCAGCCGGTATTGGAACATTCCTTTGGGCAGCGGAAGGCTGCCGCTGAATTGAGCCTCAACGCCTTGAATCATAGCCTCTGGTACACCCATCGGTTTGAAACGGGCGTATTTTTGGAAGAGGCGGGAGTTTTTTTCTTCGGTGTTAAGGCTGGGGTCATTGAACCAAGCGGAATCCTGGGCATCGTAAACCGCCGGTAGGGCCACTTCAAAATTAAATTCCACCAGGTTGCGATAAAAGGAATGAAAAAAAGCAATGTCCAATTCCGGTTGCAGTTCGCTACGACCAAAGCGATGCATATAGCCCACCTCAGCAGACCAGCTTTGTTCGGCATCCAAGGTGCTATCACCCAGAATACGCACGCCTCCAATTTTGGAATTGGAATAAAGTTCCGCGATGCTCGGTAAGCGAAAGCCCTGACCAATGGAAGCCCGCAGGAATCCACCCCGAGCCGGGTTGGGCGTTGGATCTATCCACAACGGCATAATTTGAATCGAATCGAAGGCAGGGGGTTGAAACCTTTTGTTAAAACGACCGGGTTTCACAAGCTGATAATTCAACGAAGTCCTGATTTGAGGCAAGGCCATCCGTTCCAATCCATTCGTAACATAACGTTCCATACGCATGCCCGCTCCCCATGTCCAGCGTTTCTCTTGGTAATCGGCTTGGGCATAGACCGCCTGCTGGGATGAGCCCTGTTGGCGGTAAAGGTTTTTGGAATCAATGGTATTTTGTTGATATACAGCGCCAAGCATCAACGAAACATTCTGGGATGGTAGAATCCAACGCAGGGTGGGCTCGCTGTAAGTCATCAAGGCCAGCGCAAAATCTTCGTTGTTAAAATTATTATAGGAATAATAGGTGCGGTTGAGCCATTTGAATTGAAAACGGGCACTTAGGTACGTGATCGAAGGGTCCACAATCCATCGGCGGTTGATTTGGGGATTGGTGGAGCCATCGGCAGGAACAAAGGCATCGGTATCGCTTTTCCAAATCGAAAACAAGCGCATGGAGTCAATCAGGAAATGCCCGGCTAGCCCAGCAGTCCACCCTCTTCCCATGGATCGTCGGAGGTTCAAGCCACCACGGAGGCGTTTGCTGGTTTCACCGATGCGAAAGCCTTGATCCGCGACGGCTTGGAAGCTGCCGGTGACTTCGGTGTTCCCGTACCGCGCACTGTGCAGGTAGGATAGTCCGTTAAAGGTCGGATAATTGGAACGGCCCCATGGGTTGCGATGAAACGAGGGGGGATCGGCGTAGACTCCGGTGAAGCCGCTTATCAAGTTCAGCGGTTCAGCGCCGGGCTTCCGGGTTCGAAAATGAACCACCCCGCCCAGAGCGGATGAACCGTAGAGGGCGGATCCGGCGGTTTTGAGAACCTCAATTTGTTCCAATTGTTCGGTAGGTAGGAGTTTCCAATGCACCTCGGCCGCATCCGCCGAGAGCAGGGGTAGCCCGTCCAAAAGCATCAGGGCCCGGCTTCCTGCATTGAGTGTAAAACCTCCGCTACCCCGTATGCTCAGTTGGCCTCTTAGGCTGTAAACCCCGGACATGCGATTGAGGGCATCTTCGGGGGTGAGGCTGTTGAAGGTCTCGGCATCTTGTCTGGTTAATAGGCCCAAACTGGCCGTGGAACGTTCGGGACGTTGAACCAACCGGGAGGTGGTGATCACCACCGGTTGCAAGACCCGTAGGTGGCCGTTCCAAACCGTGTCTCTGGTGGGCAGGTTGGAGGATGTCGTGGTTGGACTGTCTTGGGCGAAAACGCGCAATGCACCGAAAATCAGTGCCCCAAGGAAACCCCAAAAGGAAAGTCGAATTATTGAAAACAAAGCCGGACTTCAAAAACCGAATTTAGCAATAAAACCGATGAACAAAGACATTCAAACGGGCTTGTGGGCCCTCTCGACGCTGCCGGGTACCGGACCGGTGGCCATGAAACGTCTGCTGGAATGCATGGGGAGCGCAGAGGCCTTGTTGGGAGCGGACACGGCGGCCTTGAGTCGTTGCGGCGCTTGGGGAATGAATTTGTCGCGTGTTCTATCCGGGCGTGATGGACCACGCTTGCTGCAAGAGGCCAACAGCATGGCCCGCCGTGAATGGGAATTGGGGGAATCCATGGGGTTGAGGTGGGTTTCTTTGGTGGACCCCGAATATCCTGAATACCTCCGCGAATGCCACGATCCTCCGGTAGTTTTATTTGTCAAAGGGCATCTGCCTCTGGATTACCGCTATGCATTGGCTGTTGTTGGTACCCGTAACATGAGTCAATACGGAAGTACCATTCTACGGGCCTTCATGGAGGAATTGGCGCATGCTTGGATCCCTCAAAACACAAAACCCATCATCGTTAGCGGATTGGCTCTCGGCGTGGATGGACATGCCCACGAGTTGGCCTTGGAAATGGGTTTTGGAACCATGGCTGTGACAGCCAATGGATTGGGAACGCACTATCCGCCTCAACACAAGGGTCTAGGCGAGCGAATGGTGGCGGCTGGTATGGTCATCCTGACCGAAACCAGGGCCTTGCAGGGTCCGGATGCCCGTCTATTTCCACGACGCAACCGCATCATTGCGGGACTTTGTCCCCTTGTTTTGGTGGCAGAGGCCGCAGCCCGAGGGGGTGCTTTGATTACGGCCCGTTTTGCGAATGATTACGATCGGCAGGTCTACGCCTTTCCGGGGCGGGTGACGGATCAGGGCTACCGTGGTTGCCTACGCTTGGTCTTGTCCGGGCAGGCTCAGCTTTTGTGTTCGCCCTACGATCTCAGGGTTTGGCAAAATTGGCCTTTGAGGCCTCGCCTTGAAGACAGCAGGGCCGATGCCCATCGTTTGATTGCGGGTACCGCTGTGGATGCCCAACTTCAAGGTGTCAAAGCAGCGCGAGGAGTCCAACAGACCCTGGAAGGACTACCCGCTTCAGGTCGGATGCTGAGCGAAGGAGCCCAGCGAATGCTACGTGGCTTGGCGGTATTGGAAGAAGCTTCGGCCGATCGACTTTTGGAATTGCATCAGGGGGATTATCCGGGCTTTGTGCGCTCTCTTTTTGCTTTGGAATCGGCCGGACTATTCCAAAGAAATGGATCGGGCACCTGGATACGCAGGGCTTAGGAAGGGATTGTTTAGGGCGGATTGGATCCCAAATCAAAAGCGGCGCTACATAGCCTGTATTCATTGGGGTCGTTGGAGGCCATCGCCCAGACCCTGCCTGCAATGGAAGAGGACAAAAGTTGTTGAAACCAAGCCTGGGCCTCCCGGTCTAAGTGGCTGTGCGGCTCATCCAAGAGGAGAATGGGGGCATCGGTCAACAACGCAAGGACCAACTTAACCTTCTGGATCATTCCTGAACTATAATGTTTTAACAACAGATTGGAGGAAAGGTCCAGATGACAAAGACGTAATTGCAAAAAAGGATCGGCTCCGGATTTTAATGGATTGATGCTAAAATGAAAAGTCACCAATTCGTTTAAGGTGTATTCGGTGGGGATATCCAAATAGGGTGCGGCCAGGGAACAAGCAGGTATTTGTTCCTTTTCACCACCCCACGTGATGACGCCGGTATCGGGGCGAATCAAGCCTCCGATGCATTGCAGCAGGGTGGACTTGCCACTACCGTTGGCTCCGGTAAGTGCAAGACCTTGACCCGGTTCCAGCACAGCATTCCAGGAATGAAAGAGCCATTGACCTTGGTAATGTTTCCCAATGCCACAGGCTTCCAGAGCCGGCGTTTTGGGATTCGTTGTTGGGTCGAGGCTCACGGAACAAAATCAAAAAAAAACTATTCAAGCATGCCCCGAATCACCCCAGCGCTGGAATGTCGAACAAATTGAAGAATACGGTCCCTGAGTTTGGAAGGAGCCACATCGATTTCGACCTGCTCAAGGGCCCGTGTTATGTTATAGCCGCGGACATAAATGATCCGGTACACATCTTCAATGAGCCTGATTTCGTTTTCGTTGTAGCCTCGGCGTCGCAGGCCGATTACATTGACCCCGGCAAAAGAAAGGGGCTCTTTGGCGCATTTGACAAAGGGCGGAACGTCTTTGCGCACCAAGCTGCCTCCGCCTACAAAGCTATGTTCCCCAATCGTTAAAAATTGCTGCACAGCCACCAATCCCTCAAGAATGGCCCAATTGTGAACAGTGATATGCCCAGCCAAGGTGGCTAGATTGGCCATAATTACATGGTCCCCCAACAAGCAATCATGGGCGACGTGGGTATAGGCCATTAACAGGCAGTCCCGGCCCACCACGGTTTCGTTGCGGTCGGTGGTCCCTCGGTTAATGGTCACGCATTCTCGGATAATGGAACGGTCTCCAATGCGTGTGAGGGTTGGTTCGCCCCGGTATTTGAGATCTTGTGGAGGGGCCGAAATAACTGCGCCCGGAAATACCTGGACCTTGTCTCCAATGCGTGCCCCGTTCATCACGGTGCAGTTGGGGCCCAACCAGCAATTTTCCCCGATAATGACATCCTCTTCGATGGTAACAAAGGGAGAGATATTCGTTCCCTTGCCAATCCTGGCCTTGGGATGAATGTGGCTGAGTGTGCTCATGATTTGCGGACCAATTGGGCCATTAATTCGGCTTCCACAACCTTTTGGTCCTCAACATAGGCAGTCGCTGCCATGCGGCAAATTCCTCTTCGAATGGGTTCCATTAGGTTTAACTTGAGTATAAGGGTATCGCCTGGTAGGACCTTGCCTTTGAATTTTAACTTATCAATGCGCGTAAAATAGGTCCAATAACCTCCTGGGTCATCCATCAAGTTGAGGCAAAGGACACCTCCGGCTTGGGCCAAGGCTTCAATCGTCAAAACACCTGGCATGACCGGGTTTCCCGGAAAATGTCCCTGAAAAAAGGATTCATTGATGCTTACATTTTTGATACCAACAACATGCGTATCCGAAATCTCTGTAATCTTGTCCACCAGCAGAAAAGGATAGCGGTGTGGCAAAAACTGCATGATTTGGTTGGTATCAAAGACCACCTTGGGTTTGTCTCCCGATGGGTTGACAAGGGATTTGGGTGAGCGCTTGATGTGTTCCCGTAGGGCCAGGACAAAGGCCACATTGGATTGATGTCCGGGTTTGTGAGCTACGATATGGCCTTTGATTCTTTGGCCGATCAAACTAAGGTCCCCGACCATGTCCAAAAGTTTGTGCCTGGCGGGTTCGTTGTCAAAGTACAAATGTTTGTGATTCAGGATACCCGCGGATTGAAGCTGAAGGTCTGGATGCCCAAACAAGCCTTTGAGGGATTCCCATTGATCATCGGCTACCGGGTTTTCGATAAAGACCAAGGCATTGTTAAGATCCCCGCCCTGTATAAGATTTTGGCGATGCATTTCTTCAAGCTCGTGAAGGAAACAAAAGGTCCGGCAGGAGGCAATTTCTTTGTCAAAATCACGCAGGTCATCCAATCGTGCGTGTTGGGGTCCCAGGGCCTTGGAGTCAAAATCGATCATCACCGACAATCGATAATGCGAATCCGGCAAAAGGGTGATTTCACTGCCTTTATCGGCATCCTTGAAGGTGAAATGCTCCTTTAACTCAAGGTAGGTTCGTGCCTTGTTTTGGTTTTGAAGACCGGCCTTCCCAATGGCGTCCATAAAGGGACGGGCGCTTCCGTCGCCGATCGGAAGTTCCGGGGAATCCAATTCAATGATGACATTGTCCAGGTCCGAAGCAGTCAGGGCTGAAAGAACATGTTCCACGGTGAGAACTCGGACATCGCCAAGTCCCAGGGTGGTACCACGACTGGTTTCAACAACGTATTCGGCCAAGGCCGGGATATCAACAACGGGTTGAAGATCGGTGCGACGAAAAACAAAGCCCGTGTCTTCGGGAGCGGGACAAAATTTGATGAGAACCGGGGCTCCGCTGTGCAGGCCTACGCCTTCCATCACAACAGGTTGAGCCAGCGTTTTTTGGTAATCCATTGAGGGCATGGGGTGATCAGGGTTTAAAATTTTTTTGAGGGTTCAGGAACCGGATGTTCGTAGGGCTTTGAGCTCCTCCAATTCTTTTTGTAGGTTGATTATTTGTTGCCGAAGCTCCGCCTCCAGGTCAGGCAGTCGCCTAAAAACGGCGTTGGAGCGCTGGTTGTCCATATAAGACATCAGGGGGGTTCCGTTCCATTTGCGATTCGGTTCGATAATGGAGCGGGTCACGCCGGTTTGCCCGCCAATCTGGCTGCCTTCGGCTACCGTGAGGTGACCTGCAACACCGACCTGACCTCCAAAGACACAGCGGGCCCCAACGCGGGTGCTGCCTGATACACCGGTTTGGGCTGCGATGACGGTGTTTTCGCCAATTTCTACATTGTGGGCCAAATGGACTAGATTGTCAATTTTGGATCCGTTGCCAACAACGGTGGCCCCCATGGTGGCGCGATCAATGGTGGCATGGGCTCCGACTTCGACGTCGTTCCCCAGAATTACCCGACCCACCTGGGGAATCTTGGAATAAACCTGGGAAGCATTGGGGGCATAGCCAAATCCGTCCGATCCGACCACGGCATTGGCGTAGAGTATGCAACGATCGCCAATTTCGCAGTCATCCATGAGCCGTACCCCGGGATGAAGGATGCAGTCCCGTCCAATTTTGACCCGGGATCCCACATAGGCATGGGCCGCGATGCGAGTCCCATTTCCGATAACCGCTCCAGATCCCACCGTCGCGAACGCACCCACTCCTACGCCTTCGCCCAAGACCGCTTCGGGGTCCACCCAGCTCTGGGGGTGGAGACCAGGGCTGTAAAGGCGCTGTTGTTCAAAGGCCTGCAGGATGAGTCCAAAGGCTCGGTAGGGATCCGCCACCCGCAAAATGGAGGTGGAGACCAGAGAAGGGAGCTCTTGGTTTGATTCCACCAAAAGCAGGCCCGCACGGCAACGATCCACATACGGAAGGTATTTGGAGTTGGCCAAAAATGTAACCTCGTTGGGCCCCGCCTCTTCTATTTTGGCCGGACCCAGAATGCTTCGATGGGGGTCGCCTTGCAATACGCCCTCAACAAGGGTGGTGAGCTCTTGGCAGCTTAACTTCATGAATATTGCGCAAATATCCACCATTTTGGTGGACGAGGCTTCTAGTTGGGCCTAATATTTGCCTAAGGGCGGTTTTTGGGGCGGTAAAGGGCATATCGCTCGTGCTTGCTATGCAAATCCACCACCTGAATATGATCCGAAAGGGCGTCCAAGGGGCTAACCACGCCTTGCCGATCTTTGATCAAAATGGGGGACTCTGCCCCCGAATACACGGCTTTGCGGACCGGCCGGCAATGGGCCAGATAGGCCAAGGCCTCCTCTCCCAAGCCCAAGCGATGAGCCTCTTCCTGGGCCAAGCCTTGGACCGTGTCCAGAGAAACAGGTTCGGAGGACCAGTCGACGGCGGCCAATCGGCGAGTCATTAATTGTTGGCTGAGGTGCTCCAGGATGGGTTCGGAACGCCGGGCCCAGGTCTTGACATGAACCATGATTTCGGAATCGTCCAAGCGGGCATAGGCTTCTCGGAGTTCAGGGTTGCTTCTAAATTCGTCGCCACGAACCGGTTGCCTTAGAAATAGGCCCAAATCCGGGGAAACAAAGAGGTCCAGGCCCTGCTCGAGGACACGACGGGCACGGTTCATGATATGCCCCATTAGGTACTCCGCCGACAAAACTGTTTTGTGCAGATAAACCTGCCAATACATGAGGTAGCGGGCCATCAGGTATTTTTCGATGCTATAGATGCCTTTGCGCTCGACCACCAGGCGACCCTGGTGCACATCCAGCATTTGCAAGATGCGATCGACCCCAATGATGCCCTCGGTGACACCCGTAAAAAAGCTATCCCTATTGAGATAATCCAATCGATCCATGTCCAATTGGGATGAAACCAATTCGTGCAAAAAAGGCAATTCATGGGATCCCCTAAAAACATCCAAGGTGGTTTCCAATTCGCCGTCGCACCATCGGTTCAAATCCTGCATCATCAGCAAGGAAATATCTTCGTGCGGCATGTCCTGAACGAGGAAGCCCTCCAGGGCATGTGAGAAGGGGGCATGGCCCAGATCGTGCAGTAGGATGGCCATCAGGCAGGCACTACGGTCATCGGGGCTGAGGCTGTAACCCTTGTGGGCCAATACATCCAAGGCCTCTTGCATCAGGTGCATGGCACCGAGCGCATGGGCCAGCCGCGAATGGGTGGCTCCTGGATAAACCAGGTAGGTCATGCCCAACTGTCGGATATAGCGAAGCCGCTGGAAGAGGGGATGATCTATCAGGCGTAGTATCAGCTTGGACTCCAGTCGTATAAAGCCGTACAGGGGATCGTTGAGGATTTTGTTGGTCAAGGGGCGGGGTGGTCTAGGAAAGCGTCGGTAATTTAGACCAAAATTAGGTTTCGGCCGTTATCAATCACCTAAACCACTTATGGCCAATCTTTCAATTCTTTGGGCTGACGACGAAATCGATTTGCTCGCGCCTCATTTGTCTTTTCTGGAAAGCAAAGGCTACCGTACCACTCCGGTCAACAACGGACTCGAGGCCTTGCAACGTGCGGCGGACGAGGATTTTGATTTGGTGTTGCTGGACGAAAACATGCCCGGATTGAGTGGCCTGGAAACCCTGTCCCGCCTCAAGGAGATCAAGCCTTTGATGCCGGTTATTATGGTCACCAAGAGCGAAGAAGAACTCCTCATGGAAGAAGCCATCGGCTCCAAAATCGCCGATTACCTTATCAAGCCGGTCCACCCCAAACAATTGTTATCGGCCATCCTCAAGGTAACCGATCAAAAACGCCTGGTTGCTCGCAAAACCAACGAAGCCTATCGCGATGATTTTGGCGAATTGGGCATGAGCATGTCTGATCAACTGGATGCAGCTCAATGGGCCGAATTGTATCAGCGACTCGTGCGATGGGAATTGGACTTGGAAGAATCGGGGGACGAGGGAATGAAAGAGGTTTTTGCGATGCAAAAGGCCGAGGCCAATCGATTGTTTGTTCGATTTATCAAGAAGAATTATGCTAGTTGGTTTGCCGGAACCTTGAACACCAAGGGTATGGCAATCCCCGCAAAACAGCCGCAAAGCGTGCAGGGTGCGCCCACCCTTTCGCATCAGCTTTTGCAACGAAAATTGCTTCCGATCCTGGACCAATACCCCAAAGTCCTCTTGTTGTTGATTGATAATTTTCGTTTGGATCAGTTCCGTGTTATTGAGCCAATTTTGGGGGAATTTTACAGAGCATTGGAGGTAGAAACCTATTACTCCATCCTACCAACCAGCACAGAATATGCTCGTAATGCGCTCTTTGCGGGCATGCCCCCCGCCGAAATCGTGAGGCGTTACCCCGACCGCTGGTGGTCGGATCAGGACGAGCACAGCCACAACATGCACGAGTCTTTTTTCTTGGGGGAATGGCTCAAGCGCAACGGGCGCAATCCAGCCCACGGTTACCAAAAAATTACCTCCCTGGCACAGGCGAAACAGAGCCTTGAAAATGCAAACGGAGGTTTGAGTCAACCCTTGGAGGTCTTGGTTTATAACTTTGTAGACATGCTGAGCCATGCTCGGTCCGAAATGAATATCATCAAGGAACTGGCCGAAGATGAAGCCGCCTATCGTTCCATAACGCGTTCTTGGTTTCAGCATTCCCCCCTCTTGGATTATTTACAAAAAGCCGCCGCTCGGGGTTATACCCTTGTTCTAACCACCGATCATGGGATGATCAAAGTGCAGGACCCCGTGCGCATCAGTGGTGATCGGGAGATGTCCAACAATCTTCGTTATAAAGAAGGCCGGAATTTACAAATTCAGGATGACTTGGTCTACACCATTCAACAACCCGAGCAGGTTCAATTACCCCGCAAGCACCTTAATTCGGTCTATATTTTGGCCGGTTCGGATCAGTTTTTTTGTTATCCTAACAATTTTCATCAGTATGCATCCCTCTACAGGGATTCCTTTCAGCACGGAGGTATTTCACTGGAGGAATGCATTGTGCCTCTAGCGGTTTTTCGGCCCCGAGAAGGGGTTTAGGGGTTGGGTTTGGGTTTGAGGACTTTGGTGTAGTTTTGCGGAATGCAATCCGGCCTTCATCCCCAAAAGCCTTATATCATTGGCTTGGTAGGGGGGAGTGCATCGGGCAAAACCACTTTTATTAAGGCCCTATCGGCCCGTTTTGCGCCGGAGCAGTTGGCGGTGATATCGCAGGACCATTATTACCATCCCATCGAAATGCAGGCCAGGGACCCCAGGGGCGAGGTCAATTTTGACCTACCCGACGCCTTGGACCGGGACCGTTGCCTGCAGGATTTGCAGACCCTCATCGAAGGCCGTTCGGTTCGTATCAAAGAGTACACCTTTAATCGTCCAGGGGCCGAGCCGGCTTATCACACGGTACAACCCGCTCCGGTTTTGGTCATTGAGGGACTCTTCGTCTTTCATTACCGAGAAATTGCGGACCTCTTGGATCTTCGGGTTTTCATCGATGCGCCTCAAGAATTAATGTTGGCCCGCAGGATTGAGCGGGATTTGGCCGAGCGAGGGTATCCCGAGGACGTTGTTCGTTACCAGTGGGATCATCATGTGGCCCCGGCCTACAGGGCCTACCTGGAGCCCTATCGGGATTCAAGTGATTTAATCATAACCAATACCCAGGGTTTTGGCCCTGCTTTGGAGGTCTTTGCTTCTCATATTCAATCTTTATCATCATGGAAAACCGTTTCGGTGTCATCGGATTAGGTCGCTTTGGAACCACCATTGCCAGGACTCTGGCGCAGCGGGGTGCCGAGGTCATAGTTATTGATAACGATGAACAAGCGATCAACGCTTTGCGTGATGATGTCGCCTTTGCGGTTCGAATGGACGCAACCAACCTCAAGTTATTGCGCGAACAAAACGTGCAGGATTTGGATGCGGTTGTTGTGGCGATTGGTCAGGATTTTGAAGGTCTCTTGTTAACAACCGTTACTTTGCTTGAATTGGGTGTAAAGCGTATCATTGCCAGGGCCTCAACCGATCAGCAACGTCGTGTTCTCGAAAAACTCGGTGTTACCGAAATTCTCTCTCCGGAAGATGAGGTGGGTATCTCAGTAGCTGGTCGTCTCTTGAACCCCAACTTGGTAAATGTTTTTCAATTACCGGATGACTATCAAATTGTGGAGGTCAAAACCCCTGCAGCGGTTTGCAACAAAACAGTTTTGCAGGTCGAGCTAAGAACCCGTTACAAGCTCAATCTGATCACTTTGCGACGTTCCTACGAGGTTTCCAATGATCAAGGTGAGCGCCGTGATGAGTATCATATTTTGGGCGTCCCCAGTGCGGATACGATTTTGTACAGCACTGACTTCATGGTTTTGCTTGGTAAGCGGGAGGATATCGAACGTTTTGTCGAGGTGAACCGCTAAAGGTTTTAGGATCGTCCTCGATACCCCGATTCCTGAAGGATAAGTTCTGGCTGCCCCAGGGCTTTGATCCAACCCTTACGGGGCTTTTGGTTGGCTAACCACTGTTGCATAATTCGGTCCCCCAAAAATCGACCCAGGGCAGGAGGACTGTCCGTCGATAAACCCGATGTAAAAGGTCCGTCACTCAGGTAGCGAGCCGCTACCAAGGGGTCCTCCGAAAAAAGAGCTTGGGAACGAACAAGGTTTTTCCAGACATCGGTTTCGTTTTGGCAAATCCAGTTCCATTGGCCGGGGTTATAACCCAGCAAAAGGCTGTCGGGGGTCTCCGGAAGTAAGAGTCGAAGGCAGGCCATGATTCGGCCCTCTCGAAGAATTTGGTTGAGGAGTTTTCCGGTGGAAGATCCGGGATTGAGTTGGTCTACCAAGTCTTCGCTGAGGGTTCGTGCCACGGCGATGGGCATGTGACGAGGATGGGTTCGCCGACGTTGATAGAGGTAGAGCTGATCCACGGTGGGGTAATAGCGATAATTTTCTTTCATGAAGAGGTCCAGGCCAATCCACAGATTGGAGTCACTCAAAACGCATTGGTATTGAAAGAGTCCGACCATACCGACCGGTACAGGGAGGGGGGCGAGGGAATCGGGGGAAAATCCACCGGCTGTTTGGAGCAGGGAAGGATAGCGTCCGAGCAATTCGGTCAATTCTTGCTTGGCTTGGACCACCTCCGGATGATTGGACCCCCAAAAAGCCGTTACATCGTTGGTAAGACTATCAACCCCGGGGTTCTGCCACAAGGAATAGACCGTTTCGGGTTCGCTTTGGAGGATTTTTTGAACAAAAAATTCAAAGAGCAAGGAATCCTGTCTCCTTTGCCGCTCAAGCCATTCCGCTGGGTTTTCGCCGGTTTGGATGGGAAGAGCCTTCCAGAATGGCCTTAGAGTGGGAACCGCCACCTTGCTTTGGGGAAGGGATCCAGTGGTTGGGCCGGGCTTGGTCCTTTGGGATACCCAATAAAGGAGGATTGCTGAACAAAGGAGGATAAGGGCGGTATAAATCTTATTTTTGGACATTCGAGATGAGGGTTGTGTTCAAGAAGCTCTTCAGCAAATTTACCCCGCTGTGGCGTCTGCATCCAATGCAGTCAGCCCTCCTCCTCCAAAACCTTCAACCATGCGCCTCGCTTTAATTCAATGGGCCCCCGGCATCGGTCGATTGGAACACAACGCCGAGCGAATGGGGAAACTCGCCAAGAAGGCGGCCCTTCAAGGAGCTGACGCGGTCGTGTTTCCGGAATTAAGTTTGGTGGGATACCCACCCATGGATTTGTTGAGGGAGCCGGGATTGCAGGAAGCATGCACAAAAGCACTGGGGACCTTGGCCGCTTCGGCAGAGATACCCCTTTTGGTAGGGGCACCTTCCAAGGTTGATTCGGCTCTATACAACGCTGTTTTTTGGTGTTGTCGCGGGGAAGTCCGCGAAGTAGGACGCAAAGTATTGTTACCGAATTACGATGTCTTTGACGAGTCCCGGTATTTCACGCCGGGAGAGGCCTGCTCAACCATCGAAATCGCTGGTCAAAGCGTGGTTTTGTCGATTTGCGAAGACCTCTGGGCCCAAGATGCGGACTACAACTATCCCAGTGATCCGGTCGCAGAGGCCTTGGCGCTTGACCATGGAAAGCCTCGGGTCCTACTGAACCTTGCGGCCTCTCCGTATTCCATTCAAGGGGTGGTAAAGCGCCAAAAGGTTTTGTCATCGGTAGCAGCCCGGTATGGATTGCCGTTGCTGTACGTGAATCAGGTGGGTGCACGGGCGGATCTGATTTTTGATGGTGGCAGTTCACTGATTAGTGCGGTGGGTGAAACGGTTGTTCGTTGCCCTTCTTTTTTGGAGTCCATGCTTTTGGTGGAGGTGGTGGAAGGCGTCGCGCTCAAGGCGGAGGTGATGGCATTGCATGACAACACTTGGGTTGTTTCGCGGGCTCCTTCGGTCTTGGAGAACAAGTCGCTGGAGAAGAGTCATCCCCTGGTCTTGGGTCATCGTTTTGATCCCGTTGAAGTAACCCAGGCCTTGTGCACGGGACTCCGGGATTACAGGGACATGACCGGTGGTCAAGGGGTTGTGGTGGGACTTTCGGGAGGCTTGGACTCGGCCATGGTCACTTGCCTGGCGGTGATGGCATTGGGTGCCGAAAATGTTACAGCCCTCCTGATGCCTTCGGAATATTCGTCGGATCGATCGGTTCGTGATAGCCTGGAACTCTGCAAAATGCACGGAGTCGCGCATCGTATTCTACCCATTGGTTCTGCTTTTGGCTCCATCAAGGAAACGCTCCTGACTCAATGGGGCGAGGCCATTCGACCACTCACCGAAGAAAATATACAACCCCGATTGAGGGCCTTGTATTTGATGGCTCACTCCAATCAGTTTGGGGATATGTGGTTGAATTCCAGTAACAAAAGCGAGGCCGCCGTGGGGTACAGCACCCTTTACGGGGATATGGGGGGAGGACTTTCGGTGGTTGGTGATTTGTATAAAACCCAGTTGTACGCCTTGGCAAATTATTGGAACGAGCAGGGGAACTGGATACCAGCCTCCATTGTGCAGGCTCTCCCCAGTGCAGAATTGCGCCCCGATCAGTTGGATTCGGATTCCTTGCCTCCTTATCCGGTCCTGGATGCTCTTTTGATGGATCTTATTGAGGGAGGGTTGGATCGGGCCGGACTCTACCAGGCCGGTCACGACCCGGACATCGTGTCCAGGGTATGGGGGTTGGTGCGGCGAAGTGAATTCAAGCGGTTCCAGATGCCTCCCGTTTTACGGGTCAGCTCACGGAGTTTTGGTAGGGGCTGGAGGCAATCCCTGGTGTGAGGGATTTGAAGAATCAAAGGGGGATGACCTCTCCTTTGGGATTTAGCAAGCGGTATTCTCCCATGAGCAATTGCTGGTCTGCCCTGACTTTGACTGATTTGCGGTATTTCCAAACCCATTTCCACTGCAAAGAAGGCCAACCGCTTTTGCAATAGGCAGCCAAGTGGGGATGGGCGCTGATGGTTACGCTTTTCTCTCCGTTTTTGAGCAGCAAAAAATCAAGACGACTTTCGATTTGATCGGTAATCAAAAGGCTGGGTCCAATTTTGCCCGTGCCTCTGCAAGCCGCGCATTGTTCCTGGGTGGATATTTGAACGGCTGGCCTTACCCGTTGACGGGTGATTTCCATCAGTCCAAACTTGGACATGGGTAGAATATGATGCTTGGCCCGGTCTGTGGACATAAGGCCAATCATCTTGTCCAAAAGGGCTTTGCGATGCTCGGCGGATTTGAGATCTATGAAATCGATGACAATGATGCCGCCCATGTCCCTCAGCCGAAGTTGTCTTGCAATCTCTTCGGCGGCGTCCATATTGGTTTGCAGGGCATGTTCCTGCTGGTCGTTGTCTTTCTTGGAACGATTTCCGCTATTGACATCGATGACATGCAAAGCTTCGGTATGTTCAATGACCAAATAAATGCCACCGGGCATGCTGACCGATGTGCCAAAGGAGCCCTTGACTTGTTTGTCCAAGCCAATATGCTCAAAGAGAGGCACCTTGCCTTTGTAATCCTGAACCAGGTTGACCTTGTCGGGGGCAATACCCTGAACATATTCGCGGAGCTGTTCGGCCATGCCAGGATGGTCCACCAAAATTTGATCAAACTGATCGCTTAACAAATCTCGCAGCAATCCGGTTACCCTGGTTATTTCTTTGCTAATCAGGTCTTTGGGCTTGGCTACAGCGATTTTTTGGGAAATCTCTTTCCACTTTGTAACCAGGTCTTGAATATCGCTGGAGATTTCCTCGGATCCTGCCCCGACAGCGGCGGTGCGCACAATGACCCCAAAATTTCGTGGCAGGGCCTGAGAGGCGATTTGTTTCAGCCTTTTCTTTTCGTTGGCATCCACGATTTTGCGAGAAACCGAAACCCCGCTATCAACGGGAAGTAGGACACAAAAACGACCGGCCAAAGAAAGCGAAGCGGTCAGACGTGGGCCTTTGGAATTGATGGGTTCCTTGGTGATTTGGACTGGAATTTTGTCGCCCTTTTGAAGATAGTCCCCAATTTTTCCTTCTTTGGGAAGAATTTCGGCTTTTTCAAAATTTTGGAGCATGCCGGGTTTGCGCTTTCCCCCGTTCAGCTCCTGGGTTAATTTTCGAAGCGATCCAAAATGTTCGCCCAAATCCAAATAATGAAGAAACCCGTCTTTTTCGTCTCCAACGTCGACAAAGCAGGCATTGAGTGAGGGGTTGATTTTGCGTACTTCCCCCCAATAGATATCTCCAACCTGAAAAGCTTTTTCGTTGGTTTCTTCCCCGTATTCAACGAGTTTCTTGCCCTCGGTCATAGCAAAGACAAAGCCCTTGCTCGAGTGGCTGACAAATAGTGATTTACTCACGGCAATAAATATTTGGTCCTTCGCCTAAGGGCGAAAGAGGTCATGCCAAAGTCTGTGGGTATCCTTCGCAAAGGAGACCCATTCTCAGACCGGAATTATTTTTTCTTGTGGCGATTTTTTCTCAAACGCTTTTTGCGCTTGTGCGTGGACATCTTATGACGCTTTCTTTTTTTACCGCAGGGCATAGGGGGTGGGATTAAGGTTGAATTTGATTCAGATAGGAATCGATCTGTTCTTGTATTTCGGGGTCGCGGACCAATCCGCGGTATTGCTTGAGGTAGAAGACAGCACTGTCCGCTTGACCGGACCGGTAATAGGCTTCACCCAGGCCAAGGTAAGCTTCGCCCAAGCCGGGGTACCAATCCAAGAGGTTTTTGAAACGCTGAATGGCTTTGGGGAATTGCTTGCTTTCGATGGCTAATTTGGCAAGGTGTGCATGGGCCTTCAGGTGGCGGGGCTCCTCTTTGACGATACCCATAAGAACCTGAACCCCTTGCATAGGGGCCGGACTGGAGAGTACCAGGGCCTGAGCCCAATCTGCTTTGAGGTCAAGATCGTTGGGTTGGGTTTCCAAGGCCTTGGCCAAGAGTTCCGTGGAGCGGCGACGGCAAAAGGCCTGTACGAGGCTGTCTTCGGCCTCGGGGGCATGCCTTGCAGAGCTGTAATAAAGACCGGCCTCCTTGAAATCGACCCCGTTGGGGCCCCAAACAAGGGCTTGGTCCAAACAAACAGCCGCTCCTAGAAAATCCTGACGGGTTAACCAAAAAGACGCCAAACTCTTCCACAAACCCGCGGTTTGTTCGGGGCGATCCTTGAGGGAGTCCAGGGCGGAACGAACCGATTCAAAGCGGGTTCGGTCTTCTTCGGACAATGCTTTCACCTTGCTATCCAACAAGGTGGAGGCAGTGGGCTCTGTACTGGAATCCTGTTCCTTGGGGTCAGGATCCCCCGCATCGCCCGCTTTCATGGCACTCCGTTGCCCCCCAATCGCAAGGGTCAAACCCACTGCTAGGCAGAGGGTTACCAGGATTAGGGGTCTGGAAAGCATTTTTAGCGGGTCTTTTTGGGTCCTTTGCGGACCAAATCGATAAACTGCTTGGAGGGCTTGAAACTAGGAACAAAGTGTTCAGGGATTTCAACGGTGGTACCGCGGGAAATGTTCCGGGCCAATTTCTTGGCGCGCTTCTTGATAATAAAACTTCCAAAACCGCGGAGATAGATACTCTGACCGCCTTTGAGGGATTTCTTTACAACTGCGATGAGGGCTTCTACACTTTGGGCAACATCAACTCGTTCAACTCCTGTTTCGTCGGCAATCTGGCGAATCAAATCGGCTTTGGTCATGGGTTTGGTTTTGAGGGTTAATTCGAAGAATTTTCGTAAAGGACGGCAAATATAGACCATAAATCTTAATAGTATGCGTCACGAAGAGGGTGCCAATCAAAAAACAGAGCGGAGTTTGTTGAAGTATAAAAGCCTGTGGTCTAAAAGCTTATTGGATTGGTACGCTGTTCATGGTCGGGATTTGCCTTGGCGACGTACGCGCAATCCCTACGCGATCTGGCTTTCGGAAGTCCTGTTGCAGCAAACCAGGGTTGATCAGGGTTTATCCTACTACCTTCGATTCCTGGATCATTTCCCAACGGTTCAGGAATTGGCCCAGGCTGATATTCAGGACGTCCTTCGTCTATGGCAGGGATTGGGTTATTATCGCAGAGCCCATCACCTGCATTGCGCCGCTAAGTTGGTGGTTGCAAAGGGCGGGGGCTTGCCTCAAAGTCCTGCTGAATGGCTCCAATTACCAGGTGTGGGCCCCTATACGGCCGCGGCCATTGCCTCCATTGCCCTGGATTACCCAGCACCGGTGGTGGATGGCAATGTCATCCGGGTTTTGTCAAGAGCTTTTGGGGCCGAAGCGCCTTACGACACCGCCGAAGGCCTGCGATGGATACGCCAAACCGCTCAGGATCTTTTGGATACAGACCGGCCCGGCGATTACAACCAAGCCCTGATGGATATGGGAGCGACCGTGTGTACACCCCAAAAACCGGCCTGTAACACCTGTTTTTGGCAAAAGAAATGCGTCGCTTTTCTCCAAGACAGGATAGGTGAGCTGCCGAAACGTTCCAAATCCACCAAAGTTGTCCCGCTCACCTTGGATTATTTGGTCCTCTTCCAACGGGGTAGGGTTCTTTTGTTTCCCCGGAGAGACCAAGGAATATGGGCCGGGTTGTACGAATTTTTGCCTCAGCCATGGGCTGGAGCATGGGATGAATCGGCCTGGGATCAGCATTGGGGGTCTGAGCATCCTTCGGAAACCCTTTCACATCGGTTGGTTACCGTGAGTCATGCCCTAAGCCATCGTTCACTAACTTTGAATTTGAATTGTATACGGCTGAATCGTAATTTGCATCTTGACGGCGGGGTCTGGGTGACTCTCCAAGACCTTGAACGTTACCCTCTGCCCCAACCGTTTCTCCAATTCCTCAAACAAATCGATTTCAACCATGGGAGGACTCAACAAAGCCATGCTCATCGGCAACCTAGGCAAGGACCCCGAAGTCAAAACCCTTGACAACGGGGCCAAAATCGCCACGTTTCCTTTGGCCACCACCGAAACCTACAAAGACAGGGACGGGAACAAACAATCCAGGACCGAATGGCACAACATCGTTTTGTGGAGAGGTTTGGCCGATGTGGCCGAATTGTATTGCCGTAAAGGCGGACAAGTCTACATCGAAGGCCGTTTGTCTACCCGTAAATGGGACGACAAAGATGGCCACACCCGTTATACAACCGAGATCATCGGAGACAATATGGTACTTTTGTCACGTTCCGATTCCACATCAAGTTCCGCACACCCCCCCAAGCCTACAGCCCCCGGTGATTTGGGGTCCGTGGATCGCTCCTCCGATGCGGTGAATGATTTGCCGTATTGATATTTTTGGTTCATTAAAACCCCTATGGACGACCCTCCTGAACAATACCTAACCGGATTCGATTCGACCTTTTGGTCTTTACCTCCTTTAATTCTATTCTTCCTTCTTTGTTCGGCCATGTTCTCGGCAGGGGAGACGGCCTATTTTTCGTTGACCAAAGCGCAGATCGATTTATTACGAACGTCTGCATCCGCCGGCCATCGTCGCATCCTACGGCATCTCTCGGATCCCAGGCGCTTGTTAGCCAATCTGCTTATTGGCAACAATGTAGTGAACCTTACCATTATACTTCTCTTTTATTTTATGTTCTTCAAGGTCCTGGATTTTGGGCCCTATCCTTGGATTCCGGCCGTATTGCAGACTTTTGTTGTTACAGCCCTGATTGTTTTTGTGGGAGAGGTCATTCCCAAAGTCTATGCGTCGAGGAATCCTTTGAGCGTAGCGCTATGGTTTTCAATGCCTTTGCAAATTTCAGAATTGATTTTTCGCCCCATTATTTGGGTTCTCATTAATAGTACGGGACTTTTGGATCGATGGATTGTCCGCAAGCAAACCCAACTCTCCAAAGACGAAATTAATCAGGCGATTGATTTGACCTTTGGTCAGGAACAGGCCCGTAGTGGTTCCGAAAAAGAATTGCTCAAAGGCATTGTGAATTTTGGCGAATTGGAGGTGAGGCAGATTATGGTTCCCCGTCTCGAAATCAAAGCCTTGGATTCCAAAAGTTCGCTGGAAGAGATACTCCCCCTGCTTCGAGACTGGGGGTATTCGAGGGTTCCCGTTTTCAGTGAATCCATGGATCAAATGGTCGGTATTTTGTATCTCAAAGACTTGTTTACGAGGCTCAATCAAGGTCGCAATTTCAGGTGGCAGGAATTGTTGCGCAAACCTTTTGTGGTTCCCGATACCAAACATATTGATGATTTGTTTCGGGAATTCAAATCCAGACGAATGCACATGGCTCTGGCCATTGATGAATACGGCGGGGTTTCGGGATTGGTTACCTTGGAGGATATTCTGGAGCAAATCGTCGGAGAAATTCAGGACGAATTCGATACCGATGAACAAAGACTTTGCCGCAAAATTGATACCGATCAATACTGGGTGGCCGGCAAAATGCTCTTGCAGGATTTGTCCAGAGAGACCGGCTGGGACTGGTCCGAATTTTCCGAAAAGTTGGAGGGCGTTGAAACGATGGCCGGTTTGATTTTGGAGCTTGAAGGCCGTATCCCGGCGCAAGGAGAGGTCCTTCTGCACCGAGGTTTTGAATTCTTGGTCCTGCAAGCGGATGCCCGCAAGATTGTTTCGGTTCACCTAAAGCGCAACCCCCATGCGGCCAACGATTACGTTGCTTAAAAACATCGTTGGGACTCTCCTGGTTCTGGGACTTTCTTTCGCTTGTACCGAGGAGGATCCGGTGGCCAGACCTTACGGTTATGCCAAAGCCGTCTTGCCCAAAAGGCAGTGGGCAACATGCCAGCAACCCGGTTTCCCTGCCCACTTTGAATACAATGCCGCCTCCGTGCCTAGGCTTCTGCCTTCGGGGTCAGGGAACCCTACGGAAGGGAATCGCCCCCAACAAGAGGGGACCTTGTGGATGAATCTGGAGTACCCTGAACTCAAGGCCCAGGTCCACCTTTCGTATCATCCGTTGAACAGTATCTACTATGGGAATGGTCAACAAGTCCGCGTGGCCGATGCCTTAGCGGTTTTGATGGCCGAAACCCAGCGTATGACTTTCAAACATACCCTCAAGGCATCGGGTATCGAGGAGACCTTGGTTCGATACCCTGAACATAAGGTCCACGGAATGTTATACACCGTGAGGGGTAATGCGGCCAGTCAAACGCAATTTTATGTTACGGATTCAATTCGGCATTATTTGAGGGGATCGCTCTATTTTGGGGCTACGCCGAATGCGGATTCGTTGCAACCATATTCGGATTATATCCTGGAAGACGTACTTCATGTGTTGTCTACCCTCAAGTGGTCGCCCAAAGGCGGTTGATCGATTGCGTTTCGTATGACGGAACATCCTTTGTTTTATGATTTGGCCTATCTCAAAGGAATGGGCCCACAGCGTGCAGCCTGGATCCGCGACGAATTAGGCCTGGTTTCCTTTCATGATTTTTTGGCTTTTTTTCCGAGTCGATACCTGGATCGTTCCGAGGTATATCCTCTGCAATCTTTGGACGAAGGCCCAGCAGCGCTGCAAACCCGAGGTAAGGTGGTACGGATCGAAAAGGTAGGGCTCGGCAAAGCGCAGCGACTGGTTGCGACCGTCACCGATGGACACGGATGGTTGGAACTTGTATGGTTTCAGTCCCTTCGTTGGGTGGAATCGGCCGTTAAGCCTGGGGATGAGTATTTGATTTTTGGCAAGGTGAGCCGTTACAAAGGGCAATTGCAAATGGCTCATCCCGAATTAACGCTTTGGACTGAGTGGACCAAAAGCGGGGGTGCATCCCTCAGTCCTGTTTATCCGATTTCCGAGAAACTCAAGCAACGTGGATTGAGCAATCGTTGGTGGATTTCGATGGTTCAACAAACCCTGGAACAGGTTAGTGGCTCGATCGCTGAAATTTTGCCTCGATTCATCCTTGACGCAGAACAATTACCGCAACGTAGCGAAGCGATGAAACATGCGCATTTTCCGGAGAGCAACGAAGAGCTGCGAACGGCTTTGCGTCGTTTTAAGTTGGAGGAATTGTTTTTTTTGCAATGGGGGGTCTTAAGGATTCGTAGTCTACGCAAAATCCGCAATCCAGGTCATCGATTGGAAAAGGTAGGGGACTTGTTTCATGATTTTTATCATCGATGCCTGCCCTTTGAATTGACCGACGCCCAAAAAAAGGTCCTCAAAGAAATTCGGGCAGACCTCAAGGCAGGTACCCAAATGAACCGACTTTTGCAGGGTGATGTGGGGAGTGGCAAAACCTTGGTGGCTTTGATGAGCATGCTTTTGGCAGTGGATAACGGATTTCAGGCTTGCATGATGGCACCTACGGAGTTATTGGCCCGCCAGCACTTGGTATCCCTCACTCAGTTTTTGGGCGATTTACCGGTTCGGATTGGTTTGTTAACCGGTCAAGTCAAAGGGGCAACCCGACGACAATTGCTCGAAGATTTGTACAACGGCGACCTTCAGATTTTGGTGGGGACCCATGCCCTGATTCAGGAACATGTGCGCTTCAAGAATTTGGGTTTGGCTGTTATCGATGAGCAGCATCGTTTTGGGGTGGAACAAAGGGCCCTGTTATGGGCCAAATCCCGGATTCCGCCCCATGTTTTGGTGATGACGGCCACTCCGATTCCCCGTACCCTTGCGATGACCCGCTACGGAGATTTGGAGGTGTCTGTGATGAATCAATTGCCTGCTGGTCGCAGGGCCATCCGCACCGTGGTGACTCCCGAGGCCAAACGTCTCAAAATGTTTGCTTTCCTTGCTGAACAAATGCGGGCCGGCCGCCAGGTTTACGTGGTTTACCCTGCGATACGGGAGACCGAGGACCAAGACATTAAGTTCCTTTACGACGGATACGAAGCCATGATACGGGCCTTTCCGCGCCCAGAATTTGAATTGGCTGTGGTGCATGGCCAAATGAAAGGCGCCGATCGGGACCTTGAAATGCAACGATTTGTGAGTGGTAAGGCCCAGTTACTGGTGGCTACAACCGTTATAGAAGTGGGGGTCAATGTGCCCAATGCGACCGTCATGGTGATTGAGAATGCGGAGCGATTTGGGCTGGCCCAACTCCATCAATTGCGAGGTCGCGTGGGACGGGGTTCCGAGCAGAGTTACTGCCTCTTGATGCACAAAGACCGACCTTCGGAACAGGCCAAGCAGCGATTGGATGCCTTGGCATCGACCACCGACGGGTTTCTGATTGCCGAAATGGATTTGCAATTACGCGGTCCCGGAGATATGGCGGGCACTCAACAAAGCGGGGTGATGGAACTCAAATACGCGGATTTGGTTCACGATGGGGAAACCATGGAAAAGGCTCGCGATTATGCTCGCCAAATTATGGAGGCCGATCCCCAAGCAACAGGTGAAACCATGGGTCGTTTGGCTTTGGCCTACGATCGCTTTTACGGTAAAAGCAAAAATTGGAGCAAGATTTCTTGACCTAACCCCGAGCGCAGGACCTAAAAACCAGCACCAAAACCCCTGCGATGAACATGAGGATGCTGATTCGGTTAATCCCATGCATCATGCGCAGGTTAAAATTGCCGCTGCGATGGGCTCCTCCAGTCCGGAAGACCTCTACAAAATACCGAAGGAATTTGGACATTGTTTTGGTTTTAGGTAGAACCCCTCGTAGCCCCAAAGGTTTTAGCGTATTCCCAACATGCGCCCACTGTCCAACCGGAGAAGGATCGCAATCATGGCTGTAAAGGACCAAAGGGAGGAGCCTCCATAGCTAATCAGGGGGAGGGGAATCCCGATGACCGGCAAGAGCCCCAGGGTCATACCAATATTGATCGTTACGTGCAAAAACAGAATGCAACCGATTCCGTAGCCATAGACCCTGCCAAAGGTCCCCGGTTGGCGCTCGGCAATCTGAAAAATCCGAATCAGCAAAAACCCAAACAGGGCTAAGAGCAGGGTACTGCCCCAAAATCCGTATTCTTCAGCGATGGTACAAAAAATAAAGTCGGTGCTTTGTTCCGGAACAAAGTCAAATTTCGTTTGGGTTCCCTGCAAAAAACCTTTGCCCCACAACCCCCCGGAACCAATAGCGATCAAGGATTGATGCACATTGTAACCGGCTCCGCGCAGATCGTCCACTTTGCCCAACAAGACGAGGATGCGTTGCTTTTGGTGGGGGAGCAGGATATTGTCAAAGGCGTAGCCCACGGCGAGGACCAGAGCCAACGCAGGAATCAAGTATCGAATCGAAACCAAAGCCGCTTTGCGGCTGTTGGCGGCCATCACCACATAGAGCAGGGCGGTCGCTGGAAGGACGATGGCCATGGTATTCGCTCCCAGCCACAGGGTGAGAACCGAGACAAAGGCCGAAGCCAAACCGAACAGTAGGTAATTCACCGAAAGGCCCTCGCGGTAAAAAACCAAAACAAAGGCCACATAAACCAAAGCGCTGCCGGTATCCTTCTGAAGGAGCAATAAAACAACGGGAATCAACAACCACAGGCCTGCCAAAAGTTGGGACGAAAAGCGATCCAAGCGCACCGGGCGATTTGCAAAAAAATAGGCAACCATCAGGGCTGTACTAAGTTTCATAAACTCAGCAGGCTGCAAGCGAAAACTGCCCACTTCGAACCAGGCCCTTGCACCGTTGACTTCTCGACCCAAAAAGGCCACAGCAAGCCCCAAAACCATGGTAATCAAATAAATGACGGGACTGCTATGATAAAAAATCCGTGGGTGTACCGAAAGAATCACAATCATGATACCCCACGAACTCAGGATCCAAACCATCTGTTTGCCGTAGTTCTGATCCAGATCCCAAAGGTGGCGATGCGAAGGATTGTAAACCGCCGCATAGATAGCGATCCATCCAATCAGACAAAGCGCCGCATAAGTCCATAACAAAGGTTTGTCGATGAACTGAAAGACACTTTTTTCTTCACGAACGACACTCATAAGCGTTTGGTTGAGGCAGTGTCCATGCCAGCCGGTAAGATGCGGGCTTTGAGGAGGCGTTCTTCGAGTTCGGTGCGCCGGGTCCCTCCCCGGAGGTATTTTTCGATCATAAGGCTCGCCACCGGTGCCGCCCAAACACCTCCGAATCCGGCGTTTTCGACAACGACCGCGATCGCAATCTTGGGGTTATCGCGGGGTGCGAAGCAGACGAAGACAGCGTGGTCCTCGCCGTGAGGATTTTGGGCTGTTCCGGTTTTTCCGCAAACCACGATGCTGTCAATTTTGCCGTAGGCCGTGGCGGTTCCCATGTCCACAACTTTCTGCATGGCATCTTGAACCACATTGAAATGCCTGGCTTGAACCGGTATTTGATAGGTTTGCCGGTATTTCATTTTTTTCTGACCGGTGACACCGATACTCCTCACGAGGTGGGGGGCGTGGTATTTTCCTTTGTTGGCAAAGATGGCCATGGTATGGGCCATTTGAAGGGGCGTAATTCCAAACTCCCCTTGTCCTATGGATAGGGAAATGATGGTGGATGATTTCCATCGATTTTTGCCGTAAATTTTATCGTAGTATTCGGGGCTGGGAAGAATCCCTTTCCGTTCATTGGGCAAGTCGATTTCACACTTGCGTCCAATGTTAAACTTTTGCATGTAGTCGAACCAAACCTTGTAGCCGTCTCTTGGCTTGAGGCCTCGGTTTTGGTCAACCATGGCCTTGAAGACATAACAATAGTAGGGGTTGCACGAAAGCTGGATGGACTCTTCGAGGTTGAGGGCCACGTGTTTGTGGGTGCATTTGACAACATGTCCGGCGATGGCGTAACCGCCACCGCATGGAAAACGGGTTTCAGGACCAATCAGCCCCAGTTCTTGGCCAATCAAAGCCTGAAGAGATTTGACGATGGAGCCTGGAGGGTACATGGCTTGAAGGGGTCGATTAAAAAGAGGTTTGAGCGGGTCCTTTTGGAGGCGGCGATAGTTTTTGCCTCGGACATTGCCCACCAGCAAGGCCGGGTCGTAAGAAGGCGTGGATACCATGGTGAGGATCTCACCCGTCGATGGGTCAATAGCCACCACCGATCCTCTTTTGTTGGCCATCAATTGTTCGGCATACACTTGAAGCTCAATATCCAAACCCAGATGAAGGTCTTCACCTGGGATGGGGAGGGAGTCAAAAGCCCCGTCTTTGTAACGACCCACTTCGCGGTTGTGAACATCCACATACCGGTACTGAACCCCCCGCTTGCCTTTGAGGTAGTTCTCGTAGGTTTTCTCTAAGCCGCTGATGCCAACATAGTCCCCGGCATTGTATTCTCCATTGGATTTTTCGATCAATTCAGGGGAGGCTTCGCCAACATACCCCAGGGCATGAGCTGCCGCAGGATAGAGGTAGGTACGGACGGTTCGGGTTTCCGCATAGATTCCGCTAAAATCGTGGAGTCCTTCCTGGATTTGCGCAAAATCCTCAACCCGAATCTGGGAATGCAACAGGGTGGGACGAAAGCGGGAATAGGTCGTAGCCTTGCGGAGTCTCAAAACAAGTTCGTCCAACGGCAAGCGGATCAAATCAGCCAGACGAGCGGTATCCAACGGTTGAGGCAATTCACCGGGAACCACCATCAAATCGTAGATCGGACGGTTGACGACGATTTTTTTGCCGTTGCGGTCAAAAATGATGCCTCTGGGGGCATAGGCGTTGACTCTTCGGATGGCATTCTGTTGCGCTAATTCATGGTATTTGTGATCCAGGATTTGGACCGTGAGGAGTCGGATCAAAAAAATAGCCAATACCACAACCACCGTCCACACCAAGACCATGGTGCGGTTTTCGATAGCGGGTTCCTTGTTGTAGGATGGGTTCATGGCGCTGAACCTTTTAACGCGCTGACTTGGTTTGGTTGGTCCATTGCAGAATCGACCAGAGGAGACCAAAGACCAAGGTGGAACTCGCAAAAGCTTTGAGTAGGGCATAGCCCCAATGGGCCAAGCGCAGGCTTTCGAGAAGGTACAAGGCCGCGTGATGGATAAAGATCAGGCCGCCCGCATAGCTGAGAAGGGATCGGAATTCGAGATCCCGCAGGTCCGGGTCCGGATGATCTTGGAGCGTGACAGGAGAAACGGTCAACCGTATCCAATAGGAGCGCAGGTAGATGACCAGGGTAGAAACCATCGCGTGGATGGCTCCGCTTTGCAGCGAGCTATCGACCCACCAGCCGATCCCAAAGGCTACGAGCATTTGCAAGGCCAGGTTCCAACCCAGAGGCAGCCAAACCAAGGCCATCACGTACACCATCGGATTGATCAGTCCCATCCAATGAATGCGGTTGAAGACGCCACCTTGCAGGAGCACGACCGTAATCAACAAAATCCAAGGGCTGCGGTTCATGGGTCCTTACTTTGTTTAATTTTGGTCAGGTAGGAGCTCTTCGCGCTCTTTTTGAAACGTAGGGCGCATCACCTGAACATGATCCAGGCGGTGGTAATCGACCGATAACATAACGCGAATTTTGTAGGTAATGGCACCGGGTACGGTTTCGATTCGGTCGATACGACCCAGTCGAAGGCCAGGAGGATAAACCGATGAATAGGTGCTGCTAACCAGAGAATCGCCTACCTTGATAGGGATATGAATGGGAAAGTCCATTAATTCAGCATAACGCGTAGAGCCCCCGGTCCAAACCAAGGACCCGGTTGTTTGGGAGGCGGTGTGCAGGGCGCTGGTTCGCAATTTTGTGTTAATCAAAGGAATAACACGGGCAAAGCGCGGCGAAACGGCCTGCACCTGGCCTACGATTTTGTGGCCTTGGACGACGGCCATCCGTGGCTGTATGCCGTCCAAGGAACCTTTGTCCAGCAGGAGGTAATTGTGTTGCGCATTGGTGCCTGCATAGAGAACCCGGGCTGATTGGATCAAATCCACCCGTAGGGTGGTATCCGGCCATGGTTCGGTCGTATTTGTTTTTTGGAGGGAATCCGCGACCCCAAGGGAATCCGAAATCATTTGCCTAAGCAAGGCCAACTCTTGATTGAGACGAAGGTTTTCATCGTCCATGCGCCAAAAACGGGTCGCCCGGTGTATCATGGACTGGTAGGAGCCAGCCGTCTCTATTTGCCACTGATTCAGGCGACTGCGATGATAGGCTTGTTCAGAAAATGTTATCCATGCCCCGATGGATTCGAGGAAAATCAACCATAAGAAAAACCTGTACCTGAACAGCCAAATCGCCAATGCACCCATGAAGGAATCAGGTCATCAGGAATTGGAAACGATGAATATTCTTGAGGGCAATCCCGGTTCCGCGGACGACGGCGCGCAGTGGGTCCTCTGCAACGATTACCTTGAGTTTGGTTTTGGCGCTTATGCGTTTATCAAGCCCACGGATCAGAGCGCCGCCACCCGTCAAATAAATTCCGGTTTCATGAATATCCGAAGCCAATTCCGGGGGGGTAATTTCGAGGGCCTTCAGGATGGCGCCTTCAACCTTGGAAATGGATTTATCCAAGGCCGTTGCGATTTCGGAATAGGTCAAGGAAATCTCGCGCGGTATACCGGTCATCAAATCCCGACCACTCACCATCATAGGCGGCGGCGGATCGTCCAAGGTGGTCAGAGCCGAACCAATATTGATTTTGATCATTTCGGCGGTGCGTTCACCCACCAACATATTGTGTTGGCGACGAACGTATTCCAAAACATCGGCCGTGAATTGGTCGCCGGCAACGCGGATGGATTCATCGCAAACAATACCTGCCAAGGCAATGACCGCAATCTCGGAGGTTCCGCCTCCGATATCAATGATCATGTTGCCTTTGGGTTCTTCGACATCGATCCCTATACCAATGGCAGCGGCCATTGGTTCGTGAATCAGGTACACCTCCTTGGCTCCGGCATGTTCGGCGGAGTCTCGAACCGCTCTTTTTTCGACTTCGGTGATTCCAGAGGGTATGCAGACCACCATGCGAAGCGAAGGAGCAAAAAATCGTTTGGTGGGGTTAATCATGCTAATCATACCCCGTATCATGTGCTCGGCAGCGTGGAAATCGGCGATGACCCCATCCCTCAAGGGTCGGATCGTCTTGATGTTCTCGTGCGTTTTTCCATGCATTTGTTGGGCCTTCTTGCCAATTGCAATCACCTTGCCTGTGTTTCGGTCAAGGGCCACAATCGAAGGCTCGTCCACCACAATGGTGTCCTTGTGAATAATCAGTGTATTCGCAGTGCCCAGGTCAATCGCTATCTCCTGCGTAAAAAGGTCAAATAATCCCATATCAAAAATCGTAATTGGAGCGAATCTAATGCCGGAGTGAGCGTTCGCCTCCTTAGTGTTTGAAATGTCTCCGTCCAGTCATGACCATGGCCATGTTGTTGCGATCGCAAAAGTCAATGCTATCCTGGTCCTTGACCGAACCACCGGGCTGAACCACCGCCCGTATACCTTCCTGAAAGGCCACTTCAACGCTGTCGGCAAAGGGAAAAAAGGCATCGCTGGCCATGACAGCGCCCTGAACATCAAAATCAAAAGTGCGGGCCTTGTGGGCGGCCTGGCGCATCGCATCAATTCGAGAACTCTGACCGGTGCCTGAACCGATTAACTGCCGATTCCGAACCAAGACAATGGCGTTGCTGCGGGTATGTTTGACGATTTTGAGGGCAAAAACCATGTCCTCTATCTCGGAGGGCTGGGGGGCAACGCGAGTGACCACCTTGAAGTCTTCGGTTGTTTCGGTCACCGAGTCCGGATCCTGGACAAGATATCCCCCCAAGACACTTCGAATTTGAATGCCGGATGGTGGAATGGACTTGAGCCGTAAGAGAATGCGGTTTTTTTTGCGCGATAGCAGTTCCACCGCCTCTGCTGTGAAATCCGGAGCAATCAGAACTTCGTAGAAAATCTGGTCGATGGCCAAGGCACATTCCAGGTCTACGCATCGATTAGCGGCCAAGACCCCCCCAAAAGCCGAAACCGGATCACCGGCCAGGGCGTCTTTCCAAGCCTGGGTAAGGTGGTCTCTGCTAGCCAAACCACAGGCGTTGTTGTGTTTGATGACTACAAAGGTGGGGTCAAGGAATTCAGAGAGCAGAGAAACGGCCGCATCCACATCTAGGAGGTTGTTGTAGCTCAGGGCTTTGCCGGAGAGCATCTCAAAATGTTGGTCTAAGGGGCCGAAGAAGGACGCCTTTTGGTGCGGGTTTTCGCCGTACCTCAAGACATGGGCATCGTCGTTGCTGATTCGGAGCGCTGGAACCAAACCATCCCGGTTGAGATAATCAAAAATGGCGCGGTCGTAGTGGGAGGTCACCGCAAAGGCTTCGGCTGCATAGGTCTCGCGTTCGGTCAGGCTGGTTCCGCCTTGTTCCAAAATTTGATTCAGTATCCGAGGGTATTGACGGGCAGAGGAAACCACGGTGCATTGCAGGTGGTTCTTGGCGGCGGCTCGTAGCAGGCTAATCCCGCCGATATCGATTTTTTCGATGAGTTCGGCGTTGGTACCGCCATTCAAAAGGGTTTGTTCAAAGGGGTACAAGTCAACGATGACCAAATCCAACGGTGGGATTTCGTGGGCCGCCATTTCGTTGAGATCGTCCATATGCTCGGAACGGTGAAGGATCCCGCCAAAGACCTTGGGATGCAGGGTCTTGACTCGTCCCCCCAAAATGGATGGGTACCCGGTGAGGTCTTCAACCTTCTGGGTTTTGACACCCAAGCCCTCCAAAAAATCCCTGGTGCCCCCGGTGGACCAAATTTCGATGCCTCGCTCGTGCAGTGCCAGAGCCAATCGGTCCAGGCCTTCTTTGTGGTAAACCGAGATAAGTGCGGAGCGTACAGGGCGAATATCAGGCATGGTTGGGGGTCGTCCGATGAGGGTTGAATGCGGTGATGAGATTCCCGGAATCGGGACCTCAAAACTAAAATTTAAATCAATCCTTCAGGGAAACGCGATCCCTTATTTTATGAACAAAGTATCAACCTTTTTTGGTGGTTTGCGCTTCCGTGGCTTACGGTTTAGATGCCGATTGGAGGCTGCGTTCGATGAAGGCCGCCAAAGGGGCGCCGCTGAGCATGCCCTGCGACAAAAGGGCCAGGTCGATGAGGTTTTGGCCCAGGCTTGTTCTGGAGGATTCGTCGTTGGTCAGGGCCAATTGCTGTACAAGGGGATGGGCCGCGTTGACGACCATATCCACGGTTTCTTTCATGGGGCCTCCCAAAAACGGGGATCCCCCGGTGGCGGCCATTTCATTCATCCTTCTAAGGAATTCGGGGCGGGTTATCAGGATAGGGGGGTCATCGGCAGACATGGCCTCGGCCTTGACCTTGAAATCGCGATCGCGCACCCAGTCACCCACCCATTCAACCACTTGTTTTTCTTGTTCCTCGTTGAGCAAAGATCCTTTGGACTCGCCCTTGTCAACCAACTTGTCCAGGCTTTCGGAATCAATTCGTTTGAAGGTCGTTTTTTCGAGTTTGCCTTCCAATTGCCCAATGAAATGGGGGTCGATAACATTGCCCAACTGAAGGACCGTCAGGCCTCTTTTGCGCGCGCCTTCGATCAGCATGTGATGGGCCTCTGTTTGGTTGGTGTAGAGCACCACCAGTTGACCGTCTTTGTTGCGATGATTGGCTTCGAGGATTTCGGCCGTTTGATCCCAGTTGCGCAGATTTCCATCGCAGTCTTTGTACAAACAAAAGCCAGCAGCTCTTTCATAAAACTTTTCGTCAGAAATCATCCCGTATTTAACGAAGAGTTCTAGCTGATCCCACTTTTCACGGAAGGATTCCTCCTGGTTTTTGGCAAGGTCCTGGAGCTTGTCGGCCACTTTTTTGGAAATATGGCTGTTGATCTTCTTGACATTGCCATCGGTCTGCAAAAAGGAACGGGAAACATTCAGCGGAATATCCGGGGAGTCCAGCACCCCGTGCAATAGGCGCAGATAATCAGGGACCACGTCCTCGACTGAATCGGTGATAAACACCTGTCGGCTATACAGTTGTATTTTGTTTTTGGTCGGCTCAAAGTCGGCTTTGAGCTTGGGGAAATACAAAATACCGGTGAGGTTGAAGGGGTAGTCGACGTTGAGGTGAATCCAGAACAACGGCTTCTCGGCCATGGGGTACAGATCGTTGTAAAAGTTCTGGTAGTCCTCATCGGTGAGTTCGGATGGTTTGCGGGTCCACAAGGGCGATGTAGCGTTGATATGCTCATCGCCAAACATGACCTTGATGGGGAGGAACTTGCCGTATTTCCGCAGAATTTCCTTGAGCCTCCATTCGTCCAGGTATTCCGAAGCATCCTCGGCAACATGCAGGATGATATCGGTGCCCCGCTCGGTGCGAGTTCCGCTACCGATTTGGTACTCGGTGGAACCATCGCAGGACCAACGGGCCGCTTGGGCTCCATCCCGATAAGATAGGGATTCGAGGTCCACTCGGTCGGCGACCATAAAGGCCGAATAAAAGCCCAAACCAAAGGCTCCTATGATTTGGTTGAGGTCTGACTTGTCTTTGTACTTTTCGATAAACTCGGTAGCACCGGAGAAGGCGACTTGGGTAATGTACTTTTCGATTTCTTCCTCTGTCAATCCCAGTCCATTATCTGAAATCCGAATGGTTTTGGCGTCTTTGTCTAAGTGAACGGTGACTTGGAGCTCGCCCAGTTCACCGGTTACTTCTCCCATGGAGGCCAAAGCCGCTAACTTCTGGCAGGCATCCACCCCGTTGCTTACCAATTCCCTCAAAAAAATTTCCTGGTTGGAGTAGAGGGACTTTTTGATGAGGGGGAAAATGTTCTCGGTATGGACCGAAATGGTCCCTGTTTTGGTCTTTTGTGTCGACATCGATTCTTTTTTTTGGGTACAAGGCCCTACGCAAAGGCCGTGCCATGGGGCTATGAACCCTTCATTATGCCAAAATGTCCGAATATTTGATGCACAAGGAGGGGTTCTTTGGTCAATTCTTCGCAGTTTTGTGGCATGGAAGAGGTTTTTATTGTTGATGCAGCCCGGACCCCCATCGGTCGGTACGGTGGTGCTTTGGCGCAGGTTCGTCCGGACGATTTAATGGCCGACCTCCTGCGTCATTTATTGGATCGGAACCCCGGGGTTGATCCGCATCGTATTGAGGAGGTTATCCTGGGGGCCGCCAACCAGGCCGGCGAAGACAACCGAAACGTGGCCCGCATGGCCTCGCTATTGGCTGGTTTGCCTTTGGAGGTCTCCGGCGTCACGGTCAATCGACTCTGCGCAAGCGGTCTTCAATCCATCGTTGATGCCTACCGGGCTTTGGCCCTGGGCCAGGGAGATTACTACATCGCGGGCGGTGTGGAAAGCATGTCAAGGGCGCCTTATGTAATGGCCAAGCCGGACCAGGCTTTTGATCGTCAGCCCCGGGTTTACGACACCACCCTGGGATGGCGTTTTACCAATCCACGTTGGGAAGGGCTGTACCATCCGTATTCCATGGGCGAAACCGCCGAAAATGTCGCCGAACGGTACAAGATCAGTCGCAGCGACCAAGATGATTTTGCCCACGCTTCGCAACACAAATACGCAGCGGCCGAGGCCGATGGCGCCTTTGAACGCGAAAGAATCGGGGTGAAGGTGTCCAAAGGCAAGGGAAAGGTCGAACTTTTTGAAGTGGATGAGCACCCGCGTCCCGTGGAACGGGCTGCTTTGGAGCAACTTAAACCGGCCTTCAAAAACGGGGGCACCGTAACAGCGGGCAATTCTTCGGGCATCAACGATGGCGCAGCTTGCTTGATTCTAGCCTCTGGTACAGCGGTTCGTCGGGATGGGTTGAAACCCTTGGCCAGGGTGGTATCGGTTGGTGCGGCCGGTGTCGATCCCGCCATCATGGGCATGGGGCCGGTACCGGCGGTCCGCAAGGCACTCGCTCGTGCTGGTCTGACTACAAACGACTTGGGCCTCATTGAATTGAACGAAGCATTTGCATCGCAGGCCTTGGCCTGCCAACGCGAATTGGATTTGCCCATGGAACGAGTCAATGTTCATGGAGGGGCCATTGCATTGGGCCATCCCTTGGGTTGCTCGGGGGCTCGGATTACCACGACCTTGGTCCATGCCTTGCACCGCTACCCGCAGAGCTCACCGTATGGGTTGGCTACCATGTGCGTTGGGGTCGGACAGGGTCTGGCATTGGTGGTCGAAGCATGTCGTTAAGCGCCAAATTTTCAATTCGGTGCCTCGGTTCTTTTTGCATTTATCCTACGATGGAGGAGCCTATCACGGTTGGCAAAAACAACCGAATGCGATCACCGTTCAGGAAACCCTCGAAAAAGCTTTGTCGGTTTACACTCGACAGGATGTTTACCTGACGGGACAAGGCCGAACCGATACCGGGGTGCACGCCACAAGTTTTTACGCCCACTGGGATCTGAAAGACGACGAGCCTTTGCCTTGGCAAGCCAACCTTGATGGCTGGCTTTCACGACTTAATCGTATGCTTCCGCCGGACCTGGCGGTGCATGCTCTCATCAGGGTACCCGATACATTGCATGCCCGCTATTCGGCCTTGTCAAGAACCTATCGTTACCGTGTTCATTGGAACAAGGATCCCCTCTTGGCCGGGCGCTCATGGTGGCTTTCCTCGCAACCCGATTGGGAGGCGGTCATCAAAGCCACAGACGCATTGCCGGGTACCCGGGATTTTGGGGCTTTCGCCCGCAGTGGTGGGGGCCAAAAACACAACCTCTGCGAACTACGAAGGGCGGAATGGACCTTTCCGGCGCCCGGCCAAGCGAGCCTGACTTTGCAGGCCAATCGTTTTCTTCGGAACATGGTTCGGGCCGTGGTCGGTACCCTGATGGAAGTCGGAAGGGGCTATCGAAGCGCGGACCAAATGGAGTCCTTGATTCAAGAAGCCAAGCGATCAGCCGCTGGCAGTTCAGCCCCGGCTCACGGGCTCTATTTGGAAAAGGTTGAATACCCCCAAGGTCTTTTGGATCAACCCGTTCTCATGGAAGCACCGCCTTTGTTCCAGCCATGAAGTCAACCAAAGCAAACGAATTGGGAGGCGCACAAGGTCTTTGGGTCCCGACCCGTCGCCTGTTGCAGGCGATGTTACAATACCGCGGCTTGGTCGTGGTCACGGTTGTTTTGGCCGTGGTTCTAGCAGGTATGGCCCCCCTGCGGCCCTGGTATATTCAACAGGCCGTTGATGGCCCCATGCGCACCGGAGATCTGGATGCTTTGGCCGGTTTGGGCTGGCTCATTTTGGGACTGCTCGTTTTGGAATCCCTGCTCCGTTACGGGTTTGGTTACCTTAGTGTTCAGTTAGGGCAATCCGTGGTTCTGGACTTGCGCCAAAGCCTGTATACCAAGCTCAGTCGCTACCGTCCTGGATTTTATGAAGCGAGGCCGGTGGGTTCTCTGGCCAGCAGGGTGATCAACGACTTGGAAGCAATCGCTGAACTCTTTGCCCAAGGCTTCTTGACCATGGCCGGGGATGTCCTTCAACTGGTGGTGGTCTTGGTGGTGATGTTCAGCACGGATTGGCAGCTAAGCGTGGTCAGTCTCTTGGTGATGCCTTTGTTGTTACGATCGACCTGGTGGTTCAAAGAAAAAGTCCATGGCTCCTTTACTTCGGTGCGTGCCAACACGGCCCGGCTGAATGCTTTTTTGGCCGAGCGATTGAGCAATCTGTTGTTGGTCCCGCTCTTTGACCGGGAAAAAAGAGAGAACCAGGCCTTTGCAGCGGAGAATGCACGTTTGACCAAGGCTCATCTGGACGGCATTTGGTACTACTCGGTTTTTTTCCCCGTGGTCGAGGTATTAACCGCTGCGGCGATGGGTCTTATGGTTTGGTACGGTGCCGTCCGTGTGGAAAGCGGTGACGTTTCCCCGGGTGTTTTGGTGGCTTTTTTGGTGTATATCAACCAGTTATTTAGGCCGCTTCGACTTTTGGCTGACAAATTCAACTCTTTGCAAATGGGGGTTATAGCGGCTTCCAGGGTTTTTGCATTGATGGATGAAGAAGCCGAAGTTCAGGTGCAGGTTGAGTCTACAGGGACGGGGCTCCCCAAGGCAGAGAACGGACGTCGTGGCTTGCATGTCAAAATAAGCGACCTGTATTTTGGGTACGATCCCGAACGCCCTGTCCTTCGAGGACTAAATCTTGAACTTAACCAAGGCGAAGTGGTGGCGGTGGTCGGGGGAAGTGGCTGTGGCAAATCCACCCTGGCCCAATTGCTCGTACGATTTTACGATGCCAACAGCGGCCGCATTGAAATCAATGGGCGAAATTTGGAGGCCTATCCTCTTCAAGAATTACGTCATCGAATGGTCTATGTGCCTCAGGAATTGTTTTTGATTAACGGCACAGTTCTTGATAACATTGCATTGCTTAATACCGGTTTGGACGGACCCACCGTTGAATCGCGGATTCGTTCTTGGAATTTGGAAGAATTTTTGGATAAGCTACCCCAAGGACTCGATACGCCGGTTGGTGAACGGGGCTTGCTTCTTTCGGCCGGTCAGCGTCAGCTGGTTGCCTTAATGAGGGCCATGGTCCTGGACCCTGACCTTTTGATTTTGGATGAGGCCACGGCATCGATCGATTCCAAGACCGAAGCCATGGTTCAACGGGGCATCGAATCTTTTGTCCAAGGAAGGAATGCCCTCCTGATTGCCCATCGTTTATCCACCCTTCGTTTTGCCCATCGTATTGTTGTTTTGGAAGGAGGCGTGGTGGTAGAATCCGGCACCTACAACGCCTTGTTGGAATTGAAGGGCCGTTTTTGGGCCTTGCACCAGGCTCAACAAGTGGATAGTGGGGCCTCACAGCCAAAATAACCTATTTTTGAACTCAACCATTCATGTTTTCTTCGACTCTCATGCGATACCTCCGCTACGTTCCCGTTTTCAAAACGACACTTTTCGCCCTTTGTCTGCTCGTCATCACGGCCAAGGCCTCGGATCTCAAAACCGGCGATCAACACAGCTGCGCCGCCCTCAAAGAGCGTCAGGCCGGTATACGCCAATTGAACCAAGCGGCCCAGCGCAGCTCGGCCTTGAACCGGGGTGCGGATACCTACGACATTCATCATTATCACTTTAACCTGGAAGTCACCAATACCTCGACAACCGTTGGTGGGGACGTTATGTTCAAGTCGGTCGTGACCTCCCCGGTGATGGATACTTTTTGGTTTGAACTACGGGATTTTATGATCGTGGACTCGGTTCGTTTGAACAATACCACCTATTTACCGGCCTCTCTATCCCGTTTGAATCATGTGGTGCGTATTCCTTTGGTCTCGAACCTGGATGCCGGAATGGCGGTGACCTGTCAGGTGTATTACCGAGGTACACCCCCAAGCTCCGGTTTTTTTAGCGGGGTTACCAGCGCCCAGTCTCCGACCTGGGGGGTCAATGTGACGTGGACCCTCTCGGAGCCATTCTCGGCTCCGGATTGGTTCCCATGCAAACAGGATCTTGCGGACAAAATAGACTCGGTTTTTTTTGACGGAACCAGCGTGTCGCCCAACAAGGTGGCTTCGACAGGCCTTTTGGTGGGGGTGGATACCCTGAGCGGCAACCGAATGAAGTTCAAATGGAGAAGTCGTTACCCCATGGCTTTTTACCTCATGGCCTTTGCGGTTACCAACTATACCGAGCACCTAAGCTGGGCCTATCCTGCGGCCATGGCCGGGGATTCTCTGTTGATCCAGCATTGGATTTACAATGCCAGCAATTCCTCCGGGACTTCTTGCTTGAATTTTAACCGCACGGCCCTGAACAGCACCGGCCCTATGATCGAGAATTTTTCGAATCTCTTTGTTTTGTATCCTTTTAGCAACGAGAAATACGGCCACATGATGGCTCCATTGGGAGGCGGGATGGAACACCAGACCATGAGCACCATGGGTAATTTTGGAATGGATTTGATTGCCCACGAATTAGCCCACCAATGGTTTGGGGACATGGTGACCTGTGCAACCTGGAACGATATTTGGCTGAACGAGGGCTGGGCTTCATACGGGGAATACCTTCATCGTCAATATGTTATATCTCAAGCATCTGCATCGGATTGGATGACGAACACCCATAACAGCGCTCGTTCAGCGACCACCGGTTCGGTGTATGTGCCGGCTTCTGGCGTAAGCAATGTGAACCGAATATTCTCATCCTCGCTTACCTACAAAAAGGGAGCAGCGGTTTTGCACATGCTTCGGAACGAAATCGACAACGACTCTTTGTTTTTTGGCGGTGTTCGGCAATACTTGAACGCCAAGCGCCATTCCGTCGCCACAACCGATGAGTTTCGTCAGATCATGGAACAATACACAGGGGCGCCACTCGCTGACTTTTTTCAGGACTGGGTTTACGGGGAGGGGCATCCCACCTACGATGTGCGTTGGAATTGGAGGGATTCGGTGTTATGGGTTCAAACCAGTCAAACCGCCTCGGCCCCAACCGTGACGCCGGTTTTTCGCAACAAAGTCCCCTTGGGCTTGGTGACTTCGGGCCCTGGGCAGGCGCCTACTCTTATCCAAATTGAACCGGCGTTGGGTTTGCAACGAATTTGGATTCCGCGGCAGGTGGTTAGTATGAGCCTGGATCCCAACAATGCCATCCTCAAAGGAACGGCTTCATCGATTACCCGTTTATCCACGCTGGGGGCGGGTTTGGAGGAAGACACGGGTCAGGATTGGTTGCAATGTTACCCCAACCCCAGTCAAGGCCCGTTGAATGTGCATTTGGCTTTGGCATCGAAGCTAATCCTTCGCGATATGACGGGCAAGTTGGTTTGGCAGGGTCAGGGCGAGGAGGGCTGGAACCGACTGGACGCGGTGACTGCACCTGGAACCTACCTGCTGGAAGCGGTTTCGATCAACGGTACACGATTAATCCGAAGGGTTAGCCTTCGCTAAGGCAGACGCTGCGAGTTGGGCAAGGATGCTTCGTTCGGCATGCATTGGTAGCATGCAGGACCAAGGCCGAAAGCCTTTATTTGGATTTTTTGCCAAAAACCGAGAACTGAACGTAGCGACCCGGGTTTTGGCGGAGGTCTTTGAGTAAGGCATCCAAACTTCCGGCGCTTTGTTGAAGGTTGTAATAAAGACTGCTATCCTTCATCAAACGCCCCAAGGATCCCTGGTTGTTGCGAACTTGATCCATGAGGAGGGCGGTGGACTGAAGGGCCGCCTCGGCCTGCAAGACCGTTTGTTTGAGCCTCAAAGCGGCCAATGTATCCGAAAATTGGGACAGGTTCTGCAAGGATTTGCGCAACAGAGGTTGGTCCTTACGAAACTCCGTGGAGATGCCGTTGAGATCTTGCAGGGTTTGACGGACCGGCCCCCGGCTTTCTTGAATCATAAGGCTTAATTCACGGCTACCCTGGTTGAGGTTCTCGACACTTTGGCGAATTTGTTCGGTTTGGAGGGCCTCAAGGATGCGGTTCACATTGGTCAGGCTGATTTCAACCTTGTCCTTGAGAGGCGTCAAATCCCCCACCAGATTTTCAATCAAACTAGGGGCGATCAAGGCAGGCAAAGTATCGCTGTCCTTGTGTTCCTTGGCTTGGCTGGGGCCTGGATCAATTTGCAAGGCCTTGGTATCAAACAAATCGGTGCTGACCAATCGCAGAGAAGTGCCTTGGGTCAGTTTGATTTTTTTGCTAACCTCCACCGTTACCAAGACCAACCCTTTTTCGGGTAGCAACTCGATGTCGATAACGGTCCCGGCTTTGAGGCCTTTGAAAAGGACGGGGGCCGAGGATTTGAGGCCTTTGACATCGTCCAAGATGGAGTAATAGGTGTTACGACCGGTGAATAGGTCATCGCCTTTGAGGAAATTGATGCCAATAAAAAGAAGGAGAAGGGCCATGGTGGCAAAGAGACCTATCCATACTTCTTTGGGGACCTTGTTCATGGTTCGTTGTTCAGGTGGTGGTAACGGGCAATGGCTTCGGCAATGGCTTCGGCGAGGACTTGCTGGCCTTGGGCGGAGTTCATGAATTTTTCTTCTTGGGCATGGGTCAAAAACCCGGTTTCTATCAAAACAGCCGGCATCGTTGTTCGGTAAAGCACCAAAAACCCGGCTTGTTTGACACCGCGACTGTGTCGACCGGCCTTGCGAGTGAATTTTTCTTCAATTAACTGGGCCAATTGAAGGCTTTGGCTGCGGTAGGCGCTTTGAAAAAGTTCAAAGATGATATGGGCGGTTGGATCGTTGGGGTTAAAACCATCGTAACGAGTCAAGTAATCGCTCTCCAGAAGTATAGCGGAATTTTCGCGCTTGGCTACGTTGAGGTTGGCACCGGTCACATGCAATCCTTGGGTAAAGGTCTCGGTGCCGTAGGCCTGCGATCCTCCGCTGTTGCAATGGACAGAGACAAAGAGATCGGCGTTGAGACGGTTGGCCATGGCTGCACGTTCGTGCAATTCCACAAAGCGGTCATCTTTTCGGGTAAAATGAATCGAAAGCTCGGGTACCAGGGTTTTGAGGTGTTCGGCAACCAATTTGGCCACCTGAAGGGTGACGAGCTTTTCGAGGGAGCCTTTGCCCCGGCAGCCGCTATCATGTCCCCCGTGGCCGGCATCCAGGACAATTCGGTGCAGGCGATAGGCTTTGAGGCCCAAAGGATGGACAAGGGCACCCCAAAAGACCACGACAAGGGCCAAAAAGCGAAGGGCTTTAAGGAAGGGCACGGGTGGGATTAGTTTTGGGGTTTCAAGCGCTTGGCCGTTGTTGTCGATAATGCACAAATTTAGGGGTTTGCCGGGGATACACGGCCAGGGTCTTGCTGCAGGCCGGGCTGGGATGTGGCTCCTGCGGATCCTTTGCAATGGGTGGCAGCGAGTGCTTTCGCTTGCGATGGTTGGCGCATTTACTGCGATGGGTGCATTTGCTGCGGTTGGTAACGTTGGGGCTGCAACGGTGGAGAATCCGTCCTCATTTTCTGGATTGGATACGGGCGCGGTGGACGACCGTCCCCAACGCGGACCCTTGGCTGAAACGGTTTATTACGAAGCAGCGGATTCCTTGACCGTGGATTTTGGGTCCGGACAGGCCCATCTCATGGGCAAAGTCAAAATCCGCTTTGGGACCATGGAACTGCAATCCGGTCAAGCCTATCAAAATTGGAAAACCCGCAAACTACGGGCCCTGCCACTCACCGATAGCTTGGGCCATGCGGTGGATACACCAACGTTTGCCGACGGCGACCAGCGCTTTGTGGCCGATTCCATGGAATACGATTTGGTGGCCGGTCGGGGCAAAATTTCCCAATTGGTGACCCGGGAAGGCGAAGCCTATGTGATTGGTCGTCGAGTTCAGCGGGATACATCGGGGGACATGTATGTGCGGAACACCCTATTTACCACCTGTTCGGATACCCGACATCCGCATTTTTACCTTGAATTGGGCAAGGCCAAGCTCATTCCGGATCGTAGGATTGTCACCGGACCCTCCCGATTGGTCGCCTTGGGGATTCCTCTTCCCATTGGTTTGCCTTTTGCGGTGATTCCCTTAATGAAAGGACAAAAAGCCGGGGTGCTTTTTCCGGAATACGGGAATTCCCCTCAATTTGGTTTTTTTCTGAGAAATGGGGGTTACTATTGGCCCCTGAGCCCCCATGCCGATCTCAGCCTACGCGGGGATCTATATGCCTACGGTGGTTGGAGAGTCAATCCATCTTTGGGTTATAACAAACGATACAAATCCACCGGTCGGCTCAGCATCAATTGGAGCAATCTTCAATCGGGCGATCCCAAGGCCAAGGATTTTAGCCGGCAACGGGACTTCATGATCAATTGGCAACACAGCCAAGATCAGCGGGCTCACCCGTACCGTCGATTTTCGGCCTCGGTTCAAGCGGGTACCAGTAATTACCTCCGTAACAACTCTCCTTCAACGACGGATTTCTTGAACAATCAGCTCAATTCCTCGGTGAGTTATAGTCGTATTTTTCCAGGAAAACCATTGCAGGTCAATTTGGCGGCACGTCATTCTCAAAACACTCAAACGGGTAGGGTGCAACTCAATTTGCCGGAAGGAAACCTCAACATGGCTCGAATACAGCCGTTTAAGGCCAAACGTAGCATTGTTAGCGAACGTTGGTACGAAAAAATCGGCTTAACCTATCAGTCCAATCTGCGGTCCTCTGTGAACATGGTGGATTCTCTACTCAATCCTACTTCGGCCCTGCGGGCCCTCGATGCGGGGATACTCCATAACATTCCCATTAGCACTTCTTCGTTCAAACTCTTTAATTATGTGCAATTAACGCCGGGATTTTCTTACCAGGAGCGGTGGACCAATCGTCGGGCGGTGTTGGCGTACAATCCGGTGTTGGGGAAAGCTGTGGCGGATACCGAACAAGGGTTTTACAGGAATTACGAATACCAGGCCTCCCTTTTGCTGAATACCCGTCTTTATGGTTTGGTTCAGTTCCGCAAGGGCCGTCTGGCAGCCATACGTCATGTGGTGAACCCACAAATAAGCTTGGGATGGAGGCCTGATTTTACGGCATCGCGCTTTGGTTTTTATCAAACGGTTCAGGCGGATTCAACGGGTAAAACCTTGAATTACAGCCCTTACAACGGATTTGGTTTCGGTGTTGCCGGGGCCGGGGCCTCGGCCCTGCTTAATTGGAGCATCGATAACAATTTGGAGTACAAAGTGAGGACCCGGAGCGACAGCGGGGAGGTCTTGGTTCGACGCAAGATTTTTGATTCGTTTCGGTTGGGGTCGTCCTACAATTTCAGGGCCGATTCATTGCATATGGCGCCGGTGCAGTGGGGTGGTCGAAGCCAATTCGGGGAACGATTTAGTTTGTTGTTTTCGGGGGTCTGGGATGTTTACAGCCGGGATTCATCCAAGCGTTTGGTCCAGCGTTGGTTGGCAGAGGATACATGGTGGAAGCCCTTTCGACTCAACCAAGCGAATTTGACCTTGAGTGGAGGCTGGGGTGGGCGCTCGACCGTTGAGCAACCGCTTCGTTCCGGCGCATGGCCCGTTTTGTTACGGGACCGGGGGGATTCAACGTTGTGGGATGATTTTCAGCGTTATGGTTACCGCATGTTTGTGGATTGGAATGTCCCTTTTCGCTTGAATTTTAATTACAACCTATCTTACCAGGCCCTAGCGCCGGCTGGGCAACAATGGATACAGGCTTTGACTTTTAGCGGGGATCTGAGTTTGACCCGTCATTGGAAATTGGCCTACAATTCAGGGCTTGATTTGCAGAGTCGAACGCTCACCCCCACGGTGTTAAATATCTACCGGGATTTGCATTGTTGGGAAATGAGCATCAATCTGGTTCCCTTTGGAACCTATCGTTCGTACACCTTTACCTTGAATGCCAAAGGCAAAATGCTGCAGGATCTACGCCTTACGCGTCGGCGGAATTGGTTTGATTTGCAACGTTGAGGTTGCGACGTCTTTTTTGCTCCAAAAGCAATTGGGCGTATTCCCTGGAAATTTCGCCGGCGGCCGATGAGTTTTCTTTGGCTCTGCGCAAGAGATAGGGCAGGACTTCCTTCACGGGGCCGTAAGGGAGGTATTTGGCCACTCGGTAACCGGCATCGGCCAATTCGCCTGTTAGGCGATCGCTCATGCCCAGGAGTTGGGCGTAGAGAATCCGTGGGTTGTCCGGTGACCAGCCCAGTTCATTCATTCGTGCCGAAGCCAGAACACAGCTGAGGCGGTTGTGGGTCCCTAGGCACAGAAAGGCCTTGGGGTGTTGGAGTAAAAGTTGGGTTGCTTCGTTAAAATCGCGATCGGTGGCGGCTTTGGTGGGCTGGATAGGGTCCGGATAAGCCATGGAACCAGCTCGACTCCTTTCTTTTTCCATGTAGGCCCCACGGACCACTTTGAAGGCAGGCACAAACCCTTGCTCATCTGCTTGTTGCAGTGCCCGTTTCAGGTAATCCAGGCGATCCCACCGGTACATTTGTAAGGTGTTGATAACAATAGGTTTGTCTGTATTGTAACGCGACATGGCCTCCATGGTCCAGTCGTCAATGGGGTTTTGGATCCAGCTTTCTTCGGCATCAAACATGATAGGGCATTGGAGATCGTGGGCCTTTTGGAGCAAGGTGTTGACCCTTTCGCGGCCCAGCCGGGCTTGTTCCTGGATCTGGGGGTTCATGGGGTGACCCTCGGCCAGTTGGTGCAGGGCTGCGGATGAAACCAGTCCACTGACCTTGAAAACAAAGAGGGGCGTGTGGGGGTTGTGCGCTGCAAAGGTGAGGCCTTCAAGCAGGGTCTGAAGGCAACGATCCATGGCTTCTTCGCTGTCTTGTCCTTCGACCGAGTAGTCGGGGATGCTTCCGATCGAAGAAGAGGCGAGTTCCTCGATGGTGCTCGTGCATTGATGAAGGCTTTCACCCCCGCAGAATTGCCGAAAAATAGTGGCCCGAACAAGGCCCTGTATAGGCAGGCCCCAACGCAAGGCCAGGTTGGCCAGGTCTCCCAAAACTTGAACGATCCGGCCTTGGTTCATCAACCCAAAGAGCCAAAGCTTTCTTCGGAGGTCGACAGGGCTCAGACGGCTGTAGGCCGGGGAATAAAGGGGGGCTTCCTGGGGTAAAGGCACGAAGCAAAAATAAGTTGGTTAATTCGTTGTTTCTTTGTGGTTCGGTATACCAATTTTCTTTTGAAAGCCGTTCTATCCTCGATCCATCAACGGACCATCTCTTTGCAACATCCTGACCTTGTACCTGTGAACCCGGAACCCATCTTGGGGAAGTCCGAGCAGGCCTTTTTCCCCAAGGCTCATCCGGATCAAGGCGTCCGGCCCTTCTTGGTTGCGGGTCCCTGTTCGGCCGAAACGCCTGAACGATTTGAGACGACCCTCGACGGCCTAGCCCCTCTGGCCCCGGATTTGGTGCGGGCGGGGATTTGGAAACCACGGACCAGGCCGGACCGCTTCGAAGGGGTGGGGGCCGAGGGGCTGGTTTGGGTCAGGGAACTGACCCAACGACGGGGACTCCGTCTGGCCGTCGAGGTCGCTCAGCCCTCCCAGGTGGAACAAGCCCTGCTACACGGGGTGGATGCCGTCTGGCTCGGTGCAAGGACCACGGTCAATCCTTTTTTGGTGGATGAAATCGGCCGAGTCTTGGCCGGGACCGGGATGCCGGTACTCCTAAAGAATCCCATTAACCCCGACCTGGAACTGTGGCTGGGCGCCATCGAGCGCATGGAGCGCTGGGGCCTGACCCAATTGGCCTTGGTGCATCGGGGTTTTTCTCCCTTTGAGCCCAGTCCCTACCGCAACATGCCCCAGTGGGAAATTCCCATTGAATTGCGTCGAAGGCGCCCTGATTTGCCGATGTATTGCGATCCAAGTCACATTACCGGCAATGCCCAATTGGTCCCTGAATTTGCTCAAATAGCACTTGATTTGTGTTATGACGGCTGGATGCTGGAAGTTCATCACAGTCCTTCCGATGCTTGGTCCGATGCGGGTCAGCAATTGACGCCCGATCAGTTACGCGATACCCTGGGGGGCATGACCTTTCGTTTCAACGACCCCGAGAACCAGGAATTGGCCGCTCAACTCCAGGAGCTGAGGGCTCAGGTGGACCGCTTGGATCACGATTTATTGGAACTCATGAGCCAAAGGCTGAAATTAAGCCATCGCCTGGGCACCCTCAAAAAAGAATACGACTTGCCCATCTTGCAGCCCAAACGCTGGGAACAAATTTTGGAAACCCGCCATCGGGAGGGTGCGTCCATGGGGCTCAATCTTTCATTTCTTAACAAATGGTTGCAATTGATGCATCAGGAAAGCATACAACGTCAGCTGGACATGTATCGCCCCGATTCGTCCAAGACCCCCTAGATTGCTGGAGGTCTTGGGTCGAGTCTGCCACCCCAACCAACTGTTTCTATTTGGCGGACCCGGCCACCCAAGCCTGGGCCGAAGCCTATCGTTCTGTTGCTCCCGGATCCCTCTTGGTCATGGAAGCTGGCGAAGCTGCCAAAACCTGGGATTCCCTGCAACAAATTTTGGCTTGGTTGATGGAGGAGCAGGCCGATCGCTCCTCGGTCCTCTTGGTACTTGGAGGTGGAGCCCTCAGCGATGTGGGTGCCATGGCCGCGGCCATGTTCAAACGAGGAATCCCCTGGGTTTCGGTGCCTACCACCCTTCTGGCCATGGTGGATGCCGCTTACGGTGGCAAATGCGCTATCAATTTTGGGGGCATCAAAAACAGTGTCGGACTCTACAACGATCCGGCTCATCGCATCTATTACCACCCTTACCTTCAAACATTGGGCGTGGATGCTTTGGTGGATGGATGGGCCGAAATAATCAAACACGGCTTGGTTGCGAGCCAAGATCTGATGCAAAGGAACCTTGCCTACTTCGGGTCTTTGAACCAAACCCCCAACCCGGTCTTGACCCCACCCGACCAAGATTTGTTATTGCAAGCCCTTCAATTCAAAATAGATCTGGTGGCCCTGGATCCCCGTGAAAGTGGCCCTCGAAAATTATTGAATTTTGGTCATACCATGGGCCATGCCCTGGAGGCCTTGAGCCCTTCCTTGGGTCATGGTAGGGCGGTTTGGTTGGGCATGATTTACGAACTTGGATTGGCGGTCTCGGCCGGCCTCTTGGCCCGTGATCACGGATTGATTTGTTACGAAAACCTTCAATTACTTGCTCCCTATGTGAGCCCTTCAACTTACCCCTCCACCTGGCCTACCTGGAAAGTTGTGTTGGAACATCTTTTGCAGGACAAAAAGAATCGAGGAGGACAAATTCTTTGGTCCCTCCCAGTGGGTGTTGGCAAAGCCGATTACGATCGGGTGGTTGACCCAGCCCTGGCCGAGCAGGTTTATGAAGTCTGGATCCGCGATCCACTGGCATGGCCCTTGATCCATGGCAACGCTTAAATTCAACAAAGCTCCTCTCCAACGATCTGTTGAGTTAGGAGAAGTCCGTCTGGATCTGCCTCCTTCCAAGAGTTTGTTGATTCGTCAAATTTTTTTGGAAACGGCCCAATGGATTCGTTCGGTTGGCCCCCTAGAATCGGAACCCAAGGATCGAGAGGACTTGGCAGAGGATATTCGCAGTGCGTTGGCCTTGACCACGGCCATTCGTCGGCACGTGCTTGCTGCAAAGCACCCAAGCATTCTTGGGGTGGAGCAATCAAATCAGGTCGAGCGAACAAATCAAGTCGAGCGGCCTGACCAAGGGTCCGAAGTCCGTTGGGAAGCCGGAGAAGCCGGAACGGTCATGCGTTTTGGCTTGGCCCTCTTGGCTTTTGCTGGACTTGGGGGAATTTTACAAGGCCAAGGCAGGGCTCATCAGCGTCCCATCAAGGGGCTGGTCGACGCCTTAAGAGCGTTGGGTGCCCGTATTCATTGTTTGGAAAGGGAGGGTTACCCGCCCTTGCGCTTGGAGCCTTCGCAACTCCACGGAGGTCGTGTTGTGTTACCGTCCAATGTGAGCTCCCAATTTGCCTCCGCCCTCCTTTTGGGAGCGGTTTGCCGTGAGGTGGAATTGGAATTGCATTGGGGCCCTGAAGAGCTCCTGTCCAGGCCCTATTTGGACATGACCTTGGCCATGCTCCAATCCTCCGGTTGGTCGACGAACGCGGGGCCTTACCATGCCAGCTTGGGTTCTTACCGTGTTACAGAGAACCAGGCCTTGGAACCCGAAGGAGACTGGAGCGCTGCAACTTTTTGGATTCTACGTCAGGCAGCTTATCCATTGGCCACTACGCTGATCCTCTCCAACCTCAACCCTCGCTCCCTCCAAGGGGATGCGGTCCTTCTTGGTTGGCTTTCTTGGTTAGCTCCTCATTTGGAATGGGTGATGACGCCAATCGGTTCCGGGGAACGAGGGGATTTGACACTGCGCGTCAGAGACGGTGTGGAGGTCAGCAGCCCTTTTTGTGAAAACCCTGTTGCGCATCATCCTGCCGAATGGGAACAACAAGGAGACCGGTGGATTTGTCACGCCGAAGGCATCCCGGACATGGTACCCGCTTTGGCCGTATGGGCTGTACTTCGCGGGCTTCGATTGGAGATACGTGGGGTAGGCCATTTGGCTTACAAGGAAAGCAACCGACTGCAAGCGCTTTGCGATAATTTGCAGGGCGTCGGTATTCAATGCCGGGTGATCCACGGTGAAGAAATCGTTTTGTTGGTGGATCCTGACCGCCCCTGGGCCCAGCAGCTGGAGGGTGATCGCCGGCCGGAAAGGGGTTCATTTCGTAGCTTCGGCGACCACCGCATGGTCATGGCCATGAGCATGCTTGCCATGCCCGGTTGGGACATCGCTTTTGATGATGCCCGTGTTGTTTCCAAGTCCTACCCAACTTTTTGGGAGCATTGGCGTGCTTTGGGTTACGATTTGAAAGGTTAACTTAGCAAAAAATGGCAGGTAATAGTTTTGGGACCCGTTTTCGGATGACTTCTTTTGGAGAATCCCATGGCCCTGTCATAGGGGTTGTTATCGATGGAGTTCCTTCCGGTTGGTCTTTGGACTTGGACCTTGTTCAGGCCCAGTTGGACCGTCGCAGACCGGGTCAAAGCACGTTTACCACAGCCCGAAACGAAGAAGACCGAGTTCAGTGCTGGTCCGGCTGCCTGGATGGCATCTGTACGGGGGCTCCCTTGACGTTGACGATTCGTAACAAGGATGCCAGGTCAGAAGACTACCAAGAATTGAGTCAAACCCTGCGTCCATCCCATGCCGATTTTACAACCATGGCCCGCTACGGGGTTCGAGACCCCCGCGGTGGGGGTCGAAGCAGTGCCCGCGAAACAGCGGCGCGGGTCATGGCCGGGGCCGTGGCTGCTCAAATCCTTGCCAAAGCAGGTATTCATTGTTATGCATGGGTGCATTCGGTGGGCCAGGTCAGCATGGATGCCGAAGCCTATGCGCTGCGGGACTCGATTCCCTATACCCAAGAGCAGATTGAGTCCTCTCCGCTGCGTTGCCCCTTGCCCGATATCGCCTCGGCCATGGAAAACGAAATAAATACAGCGCGTGTTCGTGGTGATTCAGTCGGAGGAACGGTGGTAGGTTGGTGTCAAGGCTTGCCCGCTGGCTTGGGCGATCCGGTTTACGATAAACTAGATGCGGATTTGGCTAAAGCGATGATTTCTATCAACGCCGCTAAGGTTTTTGAACTGGGCTCCGGATGGGCGGCTTCATCCGGGCATGCCTCGGATTACAACGACCCCATTCTGGCAGCGGACACCTCGGAATGGACCCATATCAAAACCGCCACCAACCATGCCGGTGGAGTCTTGGGCGGCATGAGTACAGGAACACCCCTCTGGTTCAGAGTGGGATTCAAACCACCTTCCACCATTGCCATCCACCAAAACTCGGTGGACCATCTGGGCCAACCCCTGGTATTGAAGGCCCGTGGTCGTCACGATCCCTGCGTTGTCCCGCGTGCTGTCCCTGTGGTGGAGGCCATGCTGGCCTTGGTCGTCCTGGACCATTGGTTGGGCTTTCCCTCCGCCAAAATCCAACGCCTACTTCCCTAAACGCACCCCTTATCCCCATCGCCATGTTGAGTTTATTCAAAACACGTCTTCCGATGCATATCAAAATTTTGCTCGGTATTGGGGCAGGGACCTTGGTGGGGTTGTTAGCGGCCCGTCTGGGTTATAGCGGCTTTGTTTTGACATGGTTCAAGCCGTTGGGGACGGTTTTTGTGAATTTGCTCAAACTACTGGCGGTTCCTTTGGTCTTGGTTTCGCTGGTGGATGGGGTCACTGGATTGCGGGATTTGCGCAAATTATCCTCGATGGGGGGGCGCACCTTGTTGATTTTCTTGTGTACGACCGTTTTGGCGGTGACCTTGGGATTGGTATTGGTGAACATCGTCCGCCCGGGGGATTACCTGTCCACCGAAAGGCGCGAAGACCTCAAAGCTCGATTCAGCACCCAAACCGATCAAGGGTTCAACAACGCCCAGGCGTTTAAGGAACGCGGACCGTTGAGTCCGCTTGTGGACATGGTTCCGGATAATTTGTTTCATGCCTTGTCCAACAACACCTCCATGTTGCAAGTGGTGTTCTTTGCCTTGTTTATGGGCGTTGCCATCATGTCCTTGCCCTCCGATCAAACCCAATCGGTTCGGGATTTGTTCGGTCAACTGAATCGCATCGTTTTGCTTATGGTGGATTATGTTATGGCCTTTGCTCCGATCGGTGTTTTTGCGCTGATCGCATCCTTAATTGCCGATCTTGCAGGGAACGATCCCGCCAAAGCCTTGGAGCTCTTGGGTGCCTTGTCGGTCTATGCGCTTACGGTTGTTTTGGGATTAGCTCTGATGCTGTTGGTGGTTTATGCAACCCTGGTGAGGGTTTTTGGTGGCCTTTCGCCTCGACGTTTTTTTCGGGTGATGAGTCCGGCTCAGTTGTTGGCTTTCTCGACCTCTTCATCCAATGCCACCTTGCCAGTGAATCTGGAATGCGCCGAGAAGCTAGGTGTACGGGAAGAGGTACGGACTTTTGTTTTGCCCTTGGGGGCAACCGTTAATATGGACGGTACCAGCCTCTATCAGGCGGTAGCGACGGTCTTTATTGCCCAGGCCTTTGGGACCGATTTGACATGGGCGCAACAATTAACCATTGTACTTACCGCCACATTGGCATCGATTGGTTCGGCCGGGGTTCCCGGAGCTGGGATGGTCATGCTGGTTATTGTGTTACAGTCGGTGGGCCTGGAAAGTGCCGGCATTGCCTTGGTGGTGGCCGTAGATCGCATTCTTGATATGATGCGCACCGTGGTCAATGTTACAGGAGATGCCATGACGGCGGTCTTGGTGGATCGTTGGATGGGTCATAAATAAGGGATCATTCTCCGATTCCCACCAAAAAAAAGACCCTTCGGGTTGCCGAAGGGTCTCTTTGATAGGAGGGCGGCTAATAGCCGCCGCGATTGAATTATCGCTTGCCGAACAACTCTGCAGATTTCTTCTTGTAGGCGGCCGATGCTTCTGCAGCGGTGTTGAATGTGCCCAAATCAAGGCGAACGCGGTTGTTAAAAAGGATGGCTTTGAACTTGTTGCCACTCTTGATGACACCCTTGTATCCGAACTTGTTTTCGGTTTTGTTGACATTGCGTACAACCACCGAACGAGTCGCAAATTCTAGGTTTTCCAGTCGGCAATCCAATGGATTGTTGTTGACAACATTGACAAAAAGGCGCTCACGTGTCGTTTTCTTTTTACAGAAAATTTCGGCGACTAGTTTGTGCAAATAGATCGTCTCGTTTTTGTAGCTTCCATCGCCGAGGGGCCAGTTTTTCTGAAAAAAGGCATAACCACGGGAGTGGCGGCGTAGATTGGCTAAAAAGCCCACCTTCACGAGATAAGGGTTTTCGTTCAGAAACTTGAACACCTTCTCATCGACCAATGCGACTTCTTTGGAGTTTTTGAGCTTGAGTTTGACGGCCATAATCTTGAGTTAAAAGGTTTTTTTTGGATATGTACTTAAAAATCAGCGTCAAATTTAGCAAAAAGATGTATTAATATGTTAGAATTTAAATTAAATTTAAACCTATTCGAGAATTCAGGTCTATAAAATTCTTGTTTTCAGTCAATAATCGATTATAACGCTCTTGCTCTGTTAGGTATTTTTCGCGTTGTTGCCCCAGATTTTGTTGAATAATGTTCCATTCGGGCCGGTATGTTTGGGGCCCAAAGGCGCGGAGATACCCCAAAAGGTTCGATTTTTCCCGGTCAAAAAGGTCCTTCTCTGTATCAGAATACAGAATAACATCAATTTGAAGGACTCCGGAGCCCTGCAAAGCAGGGTTCTGGGGTTTGTTACGGGCCAAAAGGCCCTCCAAAGCCCCCAATCCTCTCTGTTGGCATTGTTCCAACAAAGCGTTCCAGCAGGCCTCCAAATTTCCTTGGGAATCCAAGGTTGGTGGATCCCACTGTTGACTTTCATCGATTCCAGGGGCTATCGTACCCTCTTTGGGAGCCAGGTGCTTTTTGATTTGTTTCAAAAAATCCTGGTCAAGGCGGGTTGATGGGGCCTGGCGGGGTGTGCCCGATAGGTCTACTTCTTTGACGGTAGGAATTTCAAGGGGCGCAGGAATTTCAAGGGGCGCAGGATTTTCTGGGGGTGCAGAAATTTCAGCGGATTTAGGCATTTCGGCGGTGGGGACCTGGACGCGGACTTTCGCAGGGGTTTTGAAGTCCGATGGGGCAGGGACCTTGTCGCTGATACCGGCCAGGGGGTGTGCGTTGGCCAGGGGTTCTGTGGAGGTAGTCTGGGATGAACCGGTGGTCTGCTGCTGCCTGTTGGCTAGGTAGCCAATCTTGAAGAGGGCGGTTTCCACCAAAAGTCGCGGTTGTCGGGCCTGGCGGTATTGCAATTCCACCTGGTTGAGCAAATGAAGGGCTCCCAAAAGGAAGCCGGTATCGCTTCGCAACGCTTGTTGTTGAAGTTTTTCTTTGAATTCGGGCCCTGATTCAACCAAATCCAGGGTGCCCGGTGCTTTGGCCATCAAAAGGTTCCTTAGGTGAACCGCCATACCAAGTACCCATTGAATGGGGTCGTAGCCTCTGGCTATCAGGGTCCCGAGTATTTGGAGGGTGGGTCCAGGATCGCCTTTTTGAAGGGTTTCGGTGGCATCCAAAAACCCCTGTTGATTCAAAACGCCCAATTGTTCGGCTACCAAAGATTGCCCCAAGTGACCCCCGCCATAGCCGGCCAATTGGTCCAGCATGGTGAGGGCATCGCGAAGGGCCCCATCCGATCGGCCCGCGATGGTTAGAAGGGCCTCTGCGTCGAAGGTGATTTGTTCGGCCTTGCAGACCAAAGCCAGGCGGTCGGCAATATCCTGAGGCCGTATGCGCTTGAAGTCAAAAATCTGGCAACGCGACAGGATGGTGGGCAGGATTTTGTGCTTTTCGGTGGTGGCCAGGATGAATTTGGCGTAGGAAGGAGGTTCCTCCAGGGTTTTGAGGAGGGCATTAAAGGCCGATGTGCTCAACATGTGGACCTCGTCCACGATATAAACCTTGAAGGCACTGCCCTGGGGAGGATAACGTACTTGTTCAACCAGTGAGCGAATGTCATCCACCGAATTGTTCGAGGCAGCGTCCAATTCATGGATGGAGAGCGACCCGCCCTGGTCAAATGATAGGCAGGTGGGGCAAGACCCACAGGCTTCGCCCGATGGGTCCCGCTTGCTGCAATTGATGGTTTTGGCAAAAATCCTAGCACAGGATGTCTTTCCAACCCCTCTAGGACCGCAAAAAAGGTAAGCCTGGGCCAATTGGCCCTTGGCAATGGCGTTCAAAAGGGTGGTGGTGATGTGTTCCTGCCCCACCAATTCATCAAAACGGGGGGGACGGTACTTACGGGCGGAGACCTGATAGCCTTGCATATCGACAAAGTTAGGATTCATGGAGCGTTGCGAGTCGATTTTCGCTTATATTTGCGCTCCCCAATTCAAAAGGGGGTCTTTCTAAAAATTGATCCTATGAATCAATACGAAACCGTACTCATCCTTACCCCGGTCCTGACCGAGGAGATGGTCCGTGAGGCGGTCTTGAAGTTCGAAAAGGTGCTGAAGGAAAACGGCGCCGAGCTGGTGCATCAGGCCCATTGGGGTCTACGCAAGCTGGCTTATCCCATTCGCAAAAAAGCGACCGGTTTTTATCATTTGTACGAGTTCAAGGCCACAGGCCCTGCCGTCGATAAACTGGAACTTGAACTGCGCAGGGACGAGAGAATTTTGCGCTTTTTGACCGTTTCATTGGATAAGTATGCCGTGACTTACAACGAGTCCCGCCGCCGTCCCAAAACTGCCAAAGAGGAGGTTAACCCATGATTACAAACAGCTTCGCGTCCGTTCCCGTCAAAGAGGAAACCCGCAAGAAATACTGCCGATTCCGCAAGAATGGTATCCGATACATCGATTACAAGGACCCCGATTTTTTGCTCAAGCTCGTCAACGAGCAGGGCAAATTGTTGCCACGTCGTCTGACCGGTACCTCCCTCAAATACCAGCGCAAGGTGGCCCAGGCCGTCAAAAGGGCCCGTCATTTGGCCTTGATGCCTTACGTGGCCGACGGCCTGCGTTAAGGTTTTCTTATTGTTCAACCCGCCCTTAGGCATCCAACCGCATTTTGATATGCAAGTCATTCTCAAACAAGACGTTAAAGGCCTCGGCTTCAAACACGACGTGGTCAAAGTCCGCAACGGTTACGGGCTCAATTTTCTGATTCCTCAAGGCCTTGCCGTGGTTGCCAGTCGTCCAGCCCTGAACGACCGGGCTGAAGCGGTTCGTCAAGCAGAATTTCGTCAAGAAGGTTTGCGCCAGGCCGCCAACGACCTTTCCGAAAAGTTGGGTCAATTGACGGTAACGCTGGCGGTGCGCACAGGGGAAAATCGTCGAATTTTTGGAGCTGTGACCACTCTCATGGTTGCGGAAGCCCTCGCAGCTCTGGGACACGAAGTGGATCGCCGCAAAATGTCCATCCGCGGTGAAATCCGTGAATTGGGTACTTACCAGGTCGAGGCTGAATTGTACCGCGATATCAAGGCGGTCTTCAACCTCGAGGTCACGGCGCTGGCCTAAGGCCACCAAAAGTTTTGTTTAAATTTCAAGGTCCAGCAGGGCCTTGGCCTTGGTTTGGCATTCCTGCCATTCGGTCCTTGCGTCGGAATCCCAGGTAATGGCGCCACCGGTCTTAAGGGACATCCATCCTTTCCGTTGGTCATAGACCAGGCTTCGTATAATCACATTGAGGTCAAAGTTTCCTTCGGGATCAAACCAACCCGCACTTCCTGAGTAGATGCCCCGTCGGGTTTTTTCGAGGCGGTCGATCCATGCACACACGGCTTCTTTGGGGGCTCCGGTCATGGATCCCATTGGAAAGCAGGCGTTTAAAATCCCCGACAGGCTTTGATCTGGAGCGGTGGTGGCAGAGATACTGCTAACAAGATGGTGCACCGCCGGAAAGGCATAGCAACCCATGAGATCATCGACCTGAACGCTGCATGGGTCGGCACATCGGGCCAAGTCGTTTCGTACCAGATCCACAATCATGAGGTGCTCGGCGTTTTCCTTGATGTTTGTCTTCAGTGCTTCGGCCTCAAGGAGGTCGATGCGGGGGTTGGTTGACCGCGGTGCAGTGCCTTTGATGGGTTGGCTCAAAAGTTGTTCCCCGTCTTTTCTCAAAAACCTTTCAGGACTGGCGCTGATAACCCAGGTTTCTTGGTTTTTGATCAAGGCCGAAAAGGCACCCCCTGCCTTGGTGGTCAACTGCTTCCAAAGGGCCAACGGATCCTGAATTGGAACCTGGCCAGCCCATTCAATGCAAAAATTTAACTCGTAAAAATCCCCATCCCGTATGCGCTCACGGATGGTGGCTATCTGCTCTTGGTAGTCTTGTTCTGTTGTTTGAACACATAGTTTATCACGGAGTCGGCAACCTTGCAGTTCGGTTTTGCCGCGAGTGTGCATCCCGGTTTTGGGTTCTTCCAACCATGTTTTTAGCAAGGTCCGACCTTGGCTTTGTTCATCCGACAAGAATTCCAAACGGGAACCGATGCATCGAACAAGGATCCTGGGTCGAAACCAAAAGGAGGGATCCGGGTCCGCCGTGGCCGGTGGCAAAGGGGAGGGTTGGCTCAGGCTTTGGGCCTTGAGGTCGTAACCAAAATATCCCATGCGGAAGCCTGGTCGGTCCCGCAACATATGTTCAAAGTCTTCAAAACGAAAGTCAAGCCCCTGTTTTTTGGGTTCAGGGTCCGCATCTTCGTCCGCAAGGCCTATGCCCAGGATCCAATCAAGGGTTCGGTAGTCGGGAGGATGGCTATTCGTGGAATGGCTAGGGCAGGTCCAAAAGGCGGAGAGGTACGGAGCCTTTTCAAAGCCCTTGATCAAGGCCAGCAGGACGGCCGAAGACTCCAATCCTTGGGGCAAATGAACGAATCGATCCTCCAAGGAATCAGGGACGGGTCTGTAAAGTGCTTTGACGTTCCGGTCCCAGAGATACCCAATGAACCGGGCAATCCAGGGATTCTTCCAAGAAGTTAAGGTAGGCCCTCAAAGCCATCGGCAATTCCTCCAACCGTTGGTAGTTTTTCCCTGGGGTCAGCGACCAGCCTTCAAAAGTCCGGTAGACCGGAATGCAAGCTTCCTGGTGGGTGGGGTAAGAATCGCGGTGGGAATGCGTTCCTTCGTAACGTACGGCGACCTTCACCTCGCCAAAATCCGACAGGACATCGGCTTTGGTAACAATGAGTTTATTGACGCCGCTGAGTCGAGCTGCATAGTGCAGGGCCGGTAGGTCCAGCCAACCGCAGCGGCGTGGACGACCCGTGGTGGCGCCAAACTCATGACCCGCTCTGCGAAGGGTTTCGCCTTGTTCGTCGTGAAGCTCGGTGGGGAATGGGCCGCTTCCAACCCGGGTGCAATAGGCTTTGAATAATCCGTAAACATCCCCAATGCGGGATGGTGCCAGTCCCAACCCGGTGCAGGCGGCAGCGGCGGTGGTATGCGAAGATGTCACAAAAGGATAAGCCCCGTATTCAACATCCAACATACTTCCTTGAGCGCCTTCGGCGAGGACTTTTTGGCCTTGGTCCAAGGCCTGGTTCAAGAGCCAAGAGCCGTCGACCGGGGGGAATTCTTGGAGCAAGGTCTGGAGGCTTTCCATCCAGGCTTCGGTTTGGGCGTCCAGATCATCCGGTTCGGGATAACCCAAGGCTTGGAGGCCCTGTCGATGCGTGTTTATGCTGTTCTGCAGGCGGGCCATGGCGTCTGGACCGGCCAGATCCCCGTAGCGCAACCCATGCCGGGCGTATTTATCGGTATAGGCCGGTCCGATTCCTCGCAAGGTGGAGCCAATTTTCTGGTCCCCTTTGGCCGCCTCCTGGGCCTGGTCCATGAGGCGATGGCCCGGGGTGATTAAATGGGCTTTGTCTGAAATCAAAAGACGCTGACCTAGGTCCATTCCCTTTTCTTGAAGGGCTCTGATTTCGGCCAGGAGGGAGGGAGGGTGCAAGACGACTCCGTTTCCGATGAGGTTTTGGCAGTCTTTCCGAAAGACCCCGGAAGGAATCGTGTGGAGTACAACTTTCTGACCATCCAACCACAGGGTATGGCCTGCATTGGGTCCCCCCTGAAAACGGGCAATCCAGGTATATTCCGGGGCCAGGACATCCACCGCTTTGCCTTTACCTTCATCGCCCCACTGCAAGCCCAGCAACACATCTGCTTTCATACGCGTTCTTAAAATTCAAATTTAGTGCAAAGCAGGGCTTGATGACGAAGGGTCTGCCTTGGAACTTTCAAAGTGCGGGCATTGTCCGGTGCTTTGGAGCAGGAGGCATTCACCGTGCAGGTGTAATTCGTGGTGCAGGACCCTTTGGCCCAAAACCTGGCCGGCATCCTGCAAAATGGAGTGGAGTCGGGGGTCGCAAAACTCTTGAATTCGACCGCAATTGGTGCATAGCAAATGGTCGGCCTGCCGTCGTCCGTGGCTTTTTTCGTAATAGGATCCAAAACGTCCAAATTGATGATGCGCCACCAACCTGCATTCCAGTAGCAATTCAAGGGTATTGTAAACGGTGGCTCTGGACAAACGGCTATCGGAGGATCGAAGATTCTCCAGGAGGGTATCGGCGGTGAAAGGGCCGTTCATGGCATAGACACGACGAAGGATGCATTGTCTTTCGGGGGTTTGCCTCAAACCCCGCTCCTGCAGAAATTCAAAAAAAGCAGCCTCAACGGGTTCCAAGTTCATGCTTCTTTGGGGGTTGATTTTTCGATACGGTCCACCTTGTGAACGCCTTTGACTTTTCGAAGTCTTCGTAACAAATCCTGCAAAACCTGGGTGTCTTCGAGGTAGACCATGATCTGTCCCTCAAAGATGCCGTCCTCGGATAGAACCGAAATGGAGCGCATGTTGAGTTGCATTTCTTCGGTGATGACCCTGGAAATACCGCTAATGATTCCCTTGTCGTCCACACCACGCAGTTGGATACCCGTCAAAAAGGCAACCCGTGCCCCCTTGTTCCAACGGGTGCGAATGGTGCGGTGATGGGCCGTGGAATGGGTGAGGGCGGCGTTGAGGCAGTTTTGGCGATGCACCAGCATTTCGGAACCGGGTTGTGGAATCCCGACAATTTCATCCCCTGGGATGGGGTTGCAACAAGGGGCTAAACTGTACCGAAATTCCCGATCGCTTCCATCCATCCAAACCGAAGGATGGTTGATAACCAAGGCGTCGCCGTTGGGGCGTTCGGGGCTCGCTTCGACAGCAAGGGTGTCTCCGTTTGATTTCCGGTATTTTTTGCGAACGGCCTGCTGGACCTCGCTCCAGTTAATCTTATCGATTTCGCTGAGGTAATAAAGGTCCGAAACACTGGGTAGACCCAAATGGAAGGCGATCCGATGCAACATGTCTTCACCAACCTCCGTGGTCATGGTTTGTAGCTTTTCCAAAAATTTGTTCTGGCCTTTCTCGGCCAGTTTTCGGCGCTGATCCCTCAAATGTTGCCGCACCCGGTTTTTGGCCTTGGCGGTGGTCAAAAAATCCAACCAATCCGATCCAGGTTCTTGGATTTTGGAACTGAGAATTTCAACCTGATCACCGCTTTTTAATACATAACTGAGGGGCACCAATTTGTGGTGAACTTTGGCGCCTATACACTTGAGGCCTAGTTCTGTATGAATTTCAAAGGCCATATCAAGAGCCGTTGAACCGGCCGACATTTTGAGGAGATGGCCTTTGGGCGTAAACACAAAGATCTCTTTGGAATACAATTGCAGCTTGAACTCATCCATGAATTCCATGGTATTGTGCTGCGGGGATTCCAACATTTCTCTCACTTTGGAAATCCAAGCATCCAAAGCAGGGTCTCCGTCTTGGTCCTTGTATTTCCAGTGGGCGGCGAGTCCTTTTTCGGCCACTGCGTTCATGCGGCGACTACGGATTTGGATTTCCACCCATTTGCCTTCGGGGCCCATGACGGTCGTATGCAGGGATTCATAGCCATTGATCTTGGGGGTGGAGATCCAGTCTCTGAGCCGGTTGGGGTTGGGCTGGTATTGGTCCGTGATTAGGGCATAGACCTGCCAACAATCGGTTTTTTCGAGGCTTGGTGGGCTATCAAGGATGATTCGAATCGCAAACAAATCATAGACTTCTTCGAATTCTATGTTTTGTTTTTTCATTTTGTGGAGGATGGACGAAATGCTCTTGGGCCTCCCCTTGATTTCGGCTTGCAAACCGGCTTCGGTTAATTTATGGTGGAGAGGTTCAATGAAATCACGGATGTACCGGTCTCTTTTGGACTTGGTTTCTTGGAGCTTGCGAACAATGGATCGAAAGGTTTCGGGCTCAATGTACTTGAGCGCCAGGTCTTCCAGTTCGGATTTGATGTTGTAAAGGCCCAGTCGATGGGCCAATGGTGCAAAGAGGTAGGAGGTTTCGTGGGCGATTTTGAGTTGCTTGTCCGAGGGCATGTTGTCCAGGGTCCGCATGTTATGTAGACGGTCGGCCAATTTGATGAGAATCACCCGAATGTCATCGGCCAGGGTCAAAAGCATTTTGCGGAAGTTCTCAAGCTGTTGCGTGGAATCCGACGATTTGTTATAAAGTCCAGAGATTTTGGTCAAACCATCGATGATTCGGGCCACAACATTTCCAAATTCGTTTTCGATTTCCCCGAGCGTCAGGCCGGTGTCCTCCACCGTATCGTGCAGGAGGGCTGCTACGACGCCCGTTGTGCCCAAGCCGATTTCATCGGCTGTGATTCGGGCTACTTCGATGGGATGAAAGATGTAGGGCTCCCCAGACCGTCGGCGCATGTCCTTGTGGGCATCCACGGCGATTTCAAAGGCCCGTCGAATGAGCTTACGGTTGGCTTTGTCCAGAAAAGGCCGACAGGTTTTGAGGAGACCACGGTATCGCTTCGCAATTTCCTTGATTTCCTCTTCCGGGGTGAGGTTCCAGCTGCTCTCGTTCAGGGTTGGTTTTTGCACCTTGTAAAAATACACGATGGCCCTTTCGATGGCTATATTTGACCCCCTTTTGAGGGATAATTAGGGGTTGCCCCAAACTTTTTATCCCCGGGAATGTTAAGCGGATGTGGCGAAATTGGTAGACGTGCCAGACTTAGGATCTGGTGCCGCAAGGCGTGTGGGTTCGAGTCCCTCCATCCGCACCAAGCCAGCCGAACCCCCCGGGGTTCGGAGCTTGTTGTCATACACCCTCTAAACCTTTGTTTTGAATATCTCTGTTGAATACCCGTCCAGCCTAGAGGCGCGTCTTACCCTGAGCCTAACCCCGGATGATTACCAGCCCCGGGTTGACAAAGCGCTCAAAGACCTTCGTAAGAACATCAAAATGCCGGGTTTTCGTCCTGGAATGGTGCCAGCCGGCCTTGTTCTCAAAAACTACGGGATGTCCGTGCTTCAGGAGGAGCTCAGTCGTGTTGTCAACGATCAGTTGATGGACTACGCCCGCGCTGAGGGCCTGGATTTCTTTGGTCAACCTTTGCCGGTTTCGGGTCACAATCCTTTTGTTCAAGGTTTGGACTTTGGTTTGACCTATGAGTTTCGCTACGATTTGGGTCTTCGACCCAAGGTTGAAATCAGGAGCCTGGACGGGAAATCCTTCACCAAAATTCAGCCCGTACCCGGCAAAACCGAGTTGGATGAAACCATTGACCAGTGGCGGACTCGCTTTTTTGAAGGAGCTTACCCCGAAAAAGCCGAGCCTGGCGACCGGGTCTTTCTGCGGTTGTCGGCCACTGAGGCCCCAGCCAGCGGGGATGCAGCCCGCAAAACCGTGGTCCTCGTAGGTTTGGACGAAATCGTTTCACCCGAGCTCCGTGCTGCTTTGTTGGGCCAAGGCAAAGGAACCACCGGTTCCTTAACGGTGGGGGACTTGTACGGGGAGGACCGAGCCGCCGCTGCCAAGGCTTTCAAAGTGGATGAAGGCGAGGCGCCTGAATCCAATTCAACGTGGACCTACGAAATCTCCAATGTTTTCCGTGAAGGGAAGGCCGATATGAACGAAGCCTTTTTTGCCAAGGTATTTGGTGAAACCATGAACGAAGAGGAATTCTTGAAGCGTACCGAAGACCTTATCAAGGCCCGTTGGGACGAAGAATCGGAGCAATTACTCCGTTATCGCATGATGGAGGCTTTTTTTGGTGAACATCCCATGGAACTTCCGGATGCCTTTTTGAATCGCCTCCTTCGCAGCAACGATAACAAGGGGGATGCTGGTCATCAACATGATCACAACCACAACCACGACCACGATCACGACCACGATCACGACCACGGTCACGATCATCAGGATCCGGCTCAATACGAGGCCTTTGCCAAGCAACTCAAAAAGGACTTGATCATTGATGTTTTGTTAAAACAACACGATGTTCGTATTGAGCGTGAGGCCATGCTTCAAGAAGCAGAGGCTCGCTTGTTCCAACAATTTTCTTCGTACGGCATTTCGCCCGAACAAATTCCTTTGCGTCGCTATGCCGAAGAATATTTGTCCAAGGAACAGAACGAGTCATCGGTTTACTATTCTCTCAAATACCGTCATGCCGAAGAAATTCTTCGTTCCCAAATTCAGGTAGCCATCGAAGAAAGCGATTATCCATCGTTCAAAGTCCGGCTCGAAGAGGCCTTTGGTTCCCCTTCCGAGGCCTAAATTTTGACCGAGTTTCTTTACTTTTTGGATCAAACAACCACCCAACCCCCTTATTCCCATGAACTTTTCCAACGAATTTGAATCTTTCGCCACCCGTCACTTGGGAATGCACTCCAAAGCCGTTGAAGGTGGCTTGCACCGTCAGCTTCAAGGTTTTACCCCTTACATCATCGAAGAGCGACCCATGAATATTGCATCCATGGATGTCTTTTCGCGCCTTATGATGGATCGCATCATTTTTATGGGGGTCGGGGTTTCCAACGAGGTCGCTAATATTATTCAGGCCCAGCTTTTGTTCTTGGATTCGGTGGATTCATCCCGGGATATCCAAATTTATATCAACAGCCCCGGGGGTTCGGTCTATGCGGGCTTGGGTATCTACGATACCATGCAGTTTATTTCGGCCGATGTTGCTACGATTTGTACAGGGATGGCTGCTTCGATGGCGGCTGTTTTGTTGTGTGCGGGTGCTCCAGGCAAAAGAACCGCTCTCAAGCATGCGCGGGTTATGATTCATCAGCCGATGAGCGGTATGCAGGGTCAGGTCACAGAAATGGAAATCGCCCTCAAAGAAACCCTGAAGGTCCGGGATGAGTTGTACCAAATTTTGGCCGACCACAGCGGACAATCCTTTGAAAAAATCACCAAGGATTCGGATCGAGACTATTGGATGAGCGCTACCGAGGCCAAAACCTACGGTATGATTGACGATGTCCTTGTGAAGAACCCCAAATCCGCTCGTTAATGCCAGCTAACAAATCTTGGACTTGTTCCTTTTGTAGCAGGGCGGTATCCCAATCCGCTTTTATGGTGGTAGGTACCGAAGGGAGAATTTGTGAGCAGTGTATTCCGGGGGTTTACCGAATGTTCCGGGAGCGTCAGGATTTACCAGCGGACGCGGTGGCGGAAACCGAAAATCGAAAGCCCAACCGTCGCAAGCCTCGTTCGGAGCAGTTTAATCCCCGGACCATCAAGGCTTTTTTGGATCAGTATGTCGTGGGTCAGGAAAAGGCCAAGCAGGCCATGTCGGTCGCGGTGTACAATCATTACCGGCGCATAGGGGAAATCAGTGGTCAAGCCAAGACGGCGGCGGTGACTCCGGATATCGAGTTGGACAAATCCAATATGCTGTTGGTTGGTGAAACCGGTACCGGTAAAACGCTTTTGGCCAGGACCTTGGCCCGTATGCTGGAATTGCCTTTTTGCATTGCCGATGCTACAGCACTGACCGAGGCGGGTTATGTGGGCGAAGATGTGGAAAGCATTTTGACGCGTTTGTTGCAGGCGGCTGATTACAATGTAGAAGCGGCCCAGAAAGGGATTGTTTATTTGGACGAAGTTGACAAAATTTCTCGCAAAAGCGATAACCCATCCATCACCCGGGATGTCTCCGGGGAAGGAGTTCAACAAGCCCTTCTCAAAATGCTTGAAGGTACCATTGTTAATGTACCCCCGCAGGGTGGTCGAAAGCATCCGGACCAGAAATACATCGCGCTGGATACCCGAAATATTTTGTTCATCTGTGGTGGGGCCTTTGATGGTTTGGATAAAATCATCGCTCGCAGGGTGAATAAACAGGCCATCGGTTACCGTTCAGGGAACGATGCCCTCGCCACCGAGGTAGGAGCATCTCTTCTTTCGCAGGTGAGCCCTGTTGATTTGCGGCATTACGGGTTGATTCCGGAATTATTGGGTCGTTTGCCGGTTTTGGTACACCTGGAGCCTTTGGACAGGGAGTCTTTGCTCGCTATTTTGACGCAACCCAAAAACGCATTGGTGCGCCAATACGAGCATCAATTTGCCTTGGAAGGCATGGCCTTGGAATTTTCGCCCGATGCCTTGGAAGAAATCGTGACCTGTGCCCTTGATTTGAAACTCGGTGCCCGTGGACTGCGTTCCATCATGGAAGCGGCCCTGGGTCAAGCGATGTTTGATTGGCCCGGTGCTGAGAACCGCCCGGAGCGCCTTCAGGTAGATCGGGATTTTGTGAGAAATCGTCTTCAGGCCGCCGGTCTTTTGATACGCAAAGCCTCTTGATTTTGGGAACAATGGAAGGCCCACGGGTTGGATTGGTTTGTGCAACCAGTCGACAGGGTTCAACGAGCATGAAGCTGCTTCGTTGTTATGAACAAATCTTGCACCAAAGACACGGTGTTTTCTCGGAGGTCCTTGATTTGGCCCAATTACCGGTGGATTTTTTGACGGCCGTCTTGTATCAGCCCACCAAGGCCTCCCATCCTGAATGGCAGCAGTGGCAAGAAAAAGTAGACTCCTTGGATGTTTTGGTTTTTGTGATTCCTGAATACAACGGATCTTATCCTGGGATTCTGAAGGCTTTTGTGGACGCGTTGGCCTACCCTCGTTCTTTGTACAACAAAAAGACCGCCATGATGGGATTATCGGATGGGACGCAGGGTGCCGCGTTGGCCATGGCCCACTTTGCGGACGTGTTGAACTATGCAGGTTCGGTCACTCTTCCTTTGCGCCCTCGGCTTATCCAAATCAATCGTTACATGGAGGGCGATCAACTGGTTCACGAACCTTACCTGCGTTTGTTGGAACAACACGCCGACTCGCTGATGGCACTGGCTCGTTGATAAGGGCCTAAAAAACGATTTGATTTAGAAGACAATAAAACGCGCTCGAGCGTTTTGTCCCTCCCCAATTGCTTCAAAAAAGTACATGCCCGACTCAAACGTTGAGACGGGGTATTCTCGGAGACCATCGCCGGGTTGGTAGGTGTCTGTCAACACAACCTTGCCGCTATAATCGCTGATCCGAATTTGGAGGGGCTTGGTGGCCGTTTCGGGGCCGGCGGCCTCGGTCTGCCAGTTCAGGCTTTGTTGACGGGATAGCAAAGTTGGGTAGAGTCTCCACTCGGGCTGGATAATTCCGCTAACCGAAGCCCCAAACGGGGTGGTGGTACTGAAAGTACGAATGGGAGATGAAGGGGCACAGGTTGAAGCCGGGTTCAGGGGTTTGACCGTGACGGAATAATTTCCGGTAGAGCCCAAATCAGGACCGGTGTACAAGAAGCTTGTATCGTTCACCCATCGCTCAAACATCAGCGTGATGCCCCGAACAACGCGCACATAGTACATGGTGGCATTGGGTACCGATGTCCAACGGAAGAAAACCCAGTTAGCGGGGGATGGAGCAGCTCCTATCGCAGGGTCCAAGAGGGTGGTTGTGGTACGAACCGTATCGTAGGCCGGCATGGGAGGCAAGAGGAGATAGGAACGCGGGCCGTTGCCGCCGGTTGTACCCGTTAGGGTGTTCCGCATCACCGAAATTTGTTGGTTCGAAAAACGATTTTGGCAATTGTCGTTGGAATACGACATGAACAAAGTCGCATCCGGTCGGAACGGGTCTCCATTCAAGTCGGTATCCTGAGGCGCGGCACTGTTGCAAGGCCAGCGGGTTCCGATAAAATCAGCGGGCGTATCGCAGAACCGGTCGCCAGCGTTGGCGCAATTGGAGGGTTGACGACCGTTGGCCGTATCGTTGGGGTTTCGAGTAACCCTTTCGGCAAATACGCCTTGGGGCTGGGGGCTCGTTCCTTCAAAGGGATGTGGCAGAGCCAGGTAATGACCCATTTCGTGGGCCAGGGTAGTATTTCCCGGTTGGGAACAAGGTACACTCATCATCAGCCCCCCTTGACGCAAGGTCGTACCAGCGCCCGAACCGGGGAAGGTAGCATAACCGCAGAGCCCCATGGCCGACAGATCAACATAATGCACGTTCACTGCTCTCGACACATTGTAGGTGGTCATTTGGGTGTTTCCCTGACCCCAGCCTGTATGATAAAACAAGTTTCCGTCGTAGATATAATTGGGTTGGTCCTTCAAATAAAAATGGATCCCGCTGGAACGGTATTTCTGGTTGAGTTCACACAGCGTCGTCAGCAGGGCGGGGACTTGCATGTCATTGTTGTTGCCGGTGGCACGAACAATATGGGCCTTGAACGGAATGTTGATTCTTGTAACAACGCCCGAATCCCGTTCAGCTTGGTAGGTTTGGGCCAAGGCTTCGAGGTGGGCAAAATGCGCCGAGTCCGGAGAGGCGGTTCCGCACAAACCTTGGGCAGGCATCTGGGCCTGGGTTCTAGTGCCAAGGAACAAGGCCAGGATTGTCAAAAATCCGGTGCAAAGAGAAAAGAGGTGACGCATCGGCTAAGATTTAGATTTTTAAGGAAGTCGCAACAGACGCACCGTCATGCGCTGCCTGTTTTGGATGCATTCCAAACGGTAGGATCCCGTAGGCAAATCCCCGGGTAAGTGAATAAGTGCCCCGGAATCCTCGGGCCAGAGGCTGCCATTGCAGACGACGCGTCCCAATTGATCCTTGAGGTTCCAATCGAGGGTCGTACCAACTTGGATCCCATCGAGTGTCAGAGGGGTCCCTTCTTGGAACACCGTCGGATAAACCTTTGCTTGAAGGGTGTTGGAAGCATCGTTGATGCCTGCAAAAACGTAGGTGGAGGTACTAAACGAATCTCTTGGAGAAAAGGCTGCGCACAAGTCGCCACCGTTTAAGCCTCGAACAACCCAGCTGTATTGACGAACACCGCGCAATCGATTCCCTAACGCATGGTAAAAAGTATCCGTAATCAGGGTGTCAAAAACATTCACATTGAATTGAAAAACGCGTAGTTGGTACATGGTTGCTCCGGGCAGGGTGTTCCAACGAAATAGCGCATTGTTAGGAACCACCGTATCGGTAATCTGGGGGAAAAGCTTGATCGGGGAACCAACAATGGTTCCAAAAACAGGGGCGGGGTTCAGGGTGAGGTAGCCTCGTGGTGCCGAAGGGTTGTTCACGGTGGCCCGCATGGCCGACATTTGTTGTGGACTAAACCTGGACATGCAATTGTCGTTGGAATAACTCATGTAATACGATGAATCCGGCCTGAAGAGGTCGTTGTTCAGGTCCAATTGGACCCTCCAAGATGGACAAGCCCAGCGGGTGGCGATAAAGTCGGAAGGGGTATCGCAGAAACGATCCCCGGAAGTAAAGCAATTCGCGGATAAACGTGGAGGTACTTCGTTAAAATTCCGAGTAACCCTTTCGGCGATAGGATCCATCGGGTCGAAGGAAGTTTCGTCAAAGGTGTGCGGAAGGTTGAGGTAATGACCCAATTCATGGGCTAGGGTAGTGCCCTCGGGTTGAGAACACCCAAAGGACATCACAACCGCACCATCGTTTTGAAAACCACCAGGGCCGGTTAAAGGGTAAAAAGCAAAACCACAAAGGCTCATGCCGGACAAATCCGTATAATAAATATTGATGGTTCTGGCCACGTTGTTCTGGTCGATCATCGTCATCAAGGGCTGGTACGATGTCGCTCCGTAGTAGGTTGTGTTATCAATAAACTTCACCCGCTCCAACAAATAAAAAGAAATACGGGCCGACACAAAGCGTTGGTTTAGATTGCAAATGGTCGCAAAAACGGCGCTTTCGCTCATACCCCCAAATCCCGAACTGCTACGGACAATATGGGCCGTTACCGGTAAACGAATCCAGCTCGTGTCTTCGGTTTGAATCCCGTAGCCAGAGGCCAAACTTTCCAAATACGAGAGGGTTGATGCGGGAGCGGGACCTGTTCCGCAGGTTCCATTGTTTTGGGCCAAAACACCCGTGGTCCCTAAGAACAAGAGTGCCAAAAGCGCGGTGGTACGGCGAACGATGTTCATTATCTCGGGGAAGAATGTCATAGGTTAGGAGTAGGGTAGGGTAAGCTTAGCGCAAAGACCAACGGCCAACACGAGCTCCACCGCGTTCATTCATGAGGCGGACCGAGTAAAGTCCTGGCTCCAAGCCAGCGTTAGCGAAGCGGACTTGGTGGGTGCCATCCCCATCCAATACCTGGGTATGGACGATGCGACCGCGGATATCCAGCCATTCCATTTGGGTCTGCTGATCCTTGGCGTAGGATTCCTCCAAGAAGATCCAGCCTCCATCCGACCCGGCGGGGTTGGGGTAGAAACGAAAATCGGCGGTTGTTACAATGTCCCGGATATTGGAAGCGCCCACGGTTCTGAATTTCCAATAATTACCGGTGGTTGAGGCCGAATAGGAACCGCAGGTGACCTTGTGGTTAATGGCTTTGACGGACCAATAGTAATCCACGTTGGGATTCAGCGAAGAGCCGGTGTATTGGTAGGTGGTATCGTTCACGATACGATCCTCGATCAGGGTCGTAAAAGTGAATTGACGGCTAATGCGAAGCAGATACATGGTAGCTCCGGGAACACGGTTCCAACGGAAGGTCAGGTTGGGAACGTTGTTGGTGCTGTTGTTCAGGGGATGAAGGTGGGTAGGCCTGCTGTCCAAAATCGTATCATAAGCAGCAATAGGTGGGGATGTCAGGTACAAACGGGGCCCTGCTTGACCGTTGGCGACCGTTACGGTCGCCTTCATGGCGGCTTTTTGTTGGACCGAGAAGGAATCCTGGCAAGCATCGTCGGCATAGCTCATGTAGTAGCGGCCCACCGGATTGAATAAATCGTTGTTGATATCCCGAACCGTGGTATTGATACCAGGACAGTTCCAGCGGTCCGGCCTGAAATCAGAAGGTGTATCGCAGAAACGGTCCCCGGCGGTGGCGCAATTGGCCGGCAATCGAGGGGCTACTTCGTTGGCCAAACGGGTCACCCGTTCGGCGCCCGCTGCTGCAGGAGCATCGCTGGTTGTTTGAAAAGGATGGGGTAGGCTGAGGAAATGCCCCATTTCGTGGGCGAAGGTTGAGTTCCCGGCCCCGCTACAACCATTGCTGAGGTAGATCGCCCCTTGACGGAAGGTGGATGAAGGCTCGCCCGTTCCTGGAAAGTTGGCAAAACCGCAAAGGGACATGGCCGAAAGATTGCAGAAATAAACATTAATCACCCTTGTTACATTGTGCAGGTCATTGATCATGCCTGCTGTCGCAAAGCTGGGAAGGTTGTACCAAGCCGAATTGTTGATGTAATTGACATCACCGCGCAGGAAAAACTGAATCCCCGTGTTCCGGTAATGGTTGTTGAGTTCACAGAGATTACGCGAAAACTGTTCCAGGGTATAGCGACCGGTTCCGGCATCGGTGGCGATGATATGAACCTTGATGGGGAGAAAGACCGTGCTTTGGACCTGTTCGGTGGCCAATTCGTTCAGAACTCCGGAGGCATGCAGGCCTTCAATCCAGCGCAATGTAGAGGCCGGAGCGGATCCGGTCCCGCAGTAACCATCACCCACCGAGGATTGTGCTTGTGCATTTTGGCATCCTAACACAAAGGGGACGCATGCCAAGAACAAGGCGCGCAACAACAGGCCTTGGAGCGGTTGGGGCCATACGGACCGCAGGAGGTTTTGAAATGGGTTTTTCATGGTTTTTGGAAATTTATCGCTAATTAGCAAAAATACAGGTAAAATTATACGGAGGCCGTGTTTTCCATTAAAAAAACAGGGTTTCGCTTTAATTTTGCCACCGTTCAACCAACCCCCCAAACCCATGAAAATTACCGTTGTCGGAGCCGGAAATGTAGGTGCCACTTGTGCCGATGCCATTGCCCACCGCGAGTTGGCCAACGAAGTCGTCCTTCTTGATATTCGAGAGAATTTTGCCGAGGGCAAGGCCCTGGATATTTGGCAAACCGCCCCGATCCATCTCTACGACACCCGTACGGTTGGTTCAACCAACGATTACTCCAAAACAGCCGGTAGCCAAGTCGTGGTAATCACCTCGGGTCTCCCCCGCAAACCGGGCATGAGCCGCGATGATTTGATTTCAACCAATGCAGGTATTGTCCGCTCGGTGACGGAACAAATCATGCATTATTCCCCGGATGCAATCCTGGTGGTGGTGTCCAATCCCTTGGATGTCATGACCTATTGTGCCTACTTGGCCGCCGGCATTGATTCATCCCGGGTATTTGGGATGGCCGGAATCTTGGATACCGCCCGCTACCGGGCTTTCTTGGCCGAAGCCCTGGATTGCTCCCCCAAAGACATTCAGGCCGTCCTCATGGGAGGCCACGGCGATACCATGGTTCCCTTGCCTCGTTACACCACGGTTGGTGGCATTCCGGTCACCGAGCTGATGGAGCCGGCGCGTTTGGAGGCTATTATCGACCGCACCAAAAAGGGCGGCGGTGAAATCGTCAACCTTCTGGGTACTTCGGCCTGGTATGCACCCGGTGCGGCAGCGGCCCAAATGGTCGAAGCCATTGTTCGCGATCAAAAGCGAATTTTCCCGGTCTGTGCTTGGTTAACAGGTCAATACGGATTGAACAACCTGTACATGGGGGCTCCCGTCAAATTGGGACGGAACGGCATCGAATCCATCATCGAACTGCAATTGAACGAAGCCGAAATGGCTTTGGTCAACGATTCAGCCGCCGCCGTGCGCGAAGTCATGGGGGTCCTGGACGGTATGCGGGCCTCCTAAGCAGCAACCCCCAACCTCGGCCTCATGGATGCCCTCAGCCAGGTCCTTTTGGACCAGTTGTACAGCCGTGGGGAATGGCCTCTCACCCGAGCGGTGTTGCTTAGCATTAGCGGGGGTCGCGATTCCGTTGCGCTTTTGCATGCCTTGCTGGAAGCGGGCATACGCCCAGCCCTCTTCCATTGTTGTTATCAATTGCGCGGGGAGGATTCGTTGGCCGATGCCCGGTTGGTTGAAGCATTGGCCGCGGAGCACGGACTGGAAGCGGTGGTCGATTACCTTCCCGTCGATTGGGCTCAAAGCCTAAAATCCAAAGGAGAAAACCTCCAGCAAGCGGCCCGACGTATCCGTTACCGTCGCTTGGAAGAATTGAGAACGACTCGATATGAGAATGCCGTCGTTGTTACCGCACATCACGCAGAGGATCAGGCGGAAACCATTTTGATGGCTTTGCTGAAGGGAAGGGGCCTGGCTCGTTTGGTGGGGTTGGTAGAAACCGCCGATTTGTGGAGGCCGTGGTTGCAGGTTCAAAGTGCCCAAATTCAAGCCTACACGGAACGTCATGGTTTGACTTACCGCGAAGACCAAAGCAATCTTTCGGAGGCCTACGATCGGAATTTTGTGCGTCATCGATTGGCGCCCTTGATGAGCCAGCGTTTCCCCGGGTGGGTTGAGGCCCTTGGAAGGGAAGCCAGGGACTGGGGTCGGCTCGAAGAAAGTCTGCGACGGTTGGAGTCCCAAGAAAGCGAGTTGGGCATCATCCAAGTGGTGGATTCTCCCTACGGGTCCTTTTTGTATCTCCAAGAGGAACTTCAAAAGGAGGCGATGCATGCGGTGTTGGTGGATCGTGCTTGGTTCTCTTTGGGGGCTAACCGTTCCCAGGTCGAAGCATTGCGCGGGGCTTGGCATTTGTTACCCGGCAAAAAATTAGCCTGCGGTCAAGGCACGGTCTATCGCTGTCGGAAGGCTTTGTGTTTTTTTGAGAGATTGCCCCATGCATGGGATTCTGTGCCGGTGCTAAGCAGCCCGGCAGTCCGGGTAAAGCAGGAATTGATTCGGGGTTGGCACCGTTTGGAGTGGGATACCGAGGGTTCGTTGCCCTTGGATGAAACCCTTTGGACCTGGAGACCCGTCCGTGCAGGGGATGGTGGATGGGCCAAACGCCCGAATCAAACCCAGCCCAACCTGCAGGGCCGGCGCGTTGAGTCGCTTTCGGAGGCTTTGGCTCGCCTTGGTATTCCACAGCCTCTGCGTTTGGATTGGCCTGTTTTGTGTTACAGAGATGAACCGGTTTGGTCCCCTTGGATCGTCGATCAGGAATTTGAAGGACCTCTCCGCATCACCTGGACCTGGACAGGGCCCCAGGGTCTAATTTCGTCCCATGATCCAAGACCCGGAAACGGATAAGGCCTCCCTGCCGGACGAGGACCAGGACGACCTCTACGAGCATTACCGCTTGGTGGTGGATCGGGGCCAATCCCCCCTGCGAATCGATCGGTTTTTGGACCTGCGCACGGCGCATATTTCCCGCAACCGTATCCAAAACGCCATCAAGGCCGGTTCCCTCCTGGTGAATGGGTTGGCCGTCAAGGCCAGCTACAAAGTCAAACCCATGGACGTGGTTCAATTGGTTTTGGCGCATCCGCCCCGGGCCAAAGGATTGATTGCCGAGAACATTCCCCTGGACATTGTTTACGAAGACGAGGCCCTGCTGGTTGTTCACAAGCCGGCGGGCATGGTGGTGCATCCAGGGCATGGTCATCATCAAGGCACCTTGGTGAATGCCTTGGCTTTTCGCTTGAACGACCTACCGGTCGATAACCATCCCCTTAGCGATGGGAGCCTGAGGCCGGGCCTTGTCCATCGCATTGACAAGGATACGTCCGGGCTTTTGGTGGTCGCCAAAAAAGAAAGTGCGATGAGCCATTTGGCGAGGCAGTTTTTTGACCATAGCATTCAACGAACCTATCAAGCCTTGGTTTGGGGCTGCCCCGAGTCCAGCGGCACCTTTCGAGCCTCCATCGACCGGGATCCGGCCGATCGACAACGGATGAAAGGCTATGCCGATAACCGAAGCGGCAAGGCAGCGGTAACGCATTACCGAAGAATTGAATCCTTGGGCCCCGTAAGCCTCATGGAATTCAATTTGGAAACGGGCCGAACCCATCAAATCCGGGTCCACACGTCCATGCATGGTTTTCCGATTTTTAACGACGCAACCTACGGTGGAGACAGCATCGTCCGCGGACCTCAGCGAGGTTCCTACCGGAGTTTTGTGACCAAGTGCATGCAGGAAATGCCTCGTATGGCCTTGCATGCCAAGACCTTGGGCTTTGTACACCCGGAAACAGGTGCCGCCATGTTTTTTGATACGGAATTGCCCCCCGATTTTGGTCAGGCCCTCAAAGCCTGGAGGGAATGGGCCGAGCAGGAAGGTTAAATCATTGGAAGACGAAAAAATATTATTAATTGTTATGGCAAATTTAATTTATCTCCTTCGGCACGGTCAAACCGATTTCAACCTCCATGATTTGGTTCAGGGAAGCGGTCACGATACCTCTCTCAATGAAACAGGTCGAAGGCAGGCCGGTTTGTTTTATGATGCCTATGCCAACGAAGGGTTTGACACTTTTTATTGCTCGCTGCTGCAACGTAGCCGTCAAACCTTGACCCCGTTTCTGGAAGATCCCCAATACCAAGAAGTTCCGCTCTTGGCCAGAGAGGGATTGAATGAGTTCCATTGGGGGGATTTTGAGGGTCGTCGCTTTGACGAGTTTGACGGGATTTACCGGCAGCTGGTGCAGGACTGGCGGAGCGGGCAGGTGGATGCCGCACCGCCGGGTGGGGAATCCCCCAACCAAGTAGCAGGGCGTATGAAACCCGTTGTGGAAGAGTTCCACCAAAGTCCGCACCAGAAGATTTTGGTCTGCCTGCATGGGAGGGCCCTTCGTCTTTTGTTATGCATGTTGACGGGCCAACCCTATTCGGCCATGGATGATTTTGACCATTCCAACCTTTGCCTCTATGTTCTCCAAAAAGACGGTGAACATTATCGTGTTATCGAAGCAAACCGGACCGACCATCTCCTGGGCAACCGGACCGGAGAGGCTCGTCGTTAGGCTTCGGTTTCGGGGTGGTCCTCGGTTTCGGGGTGGTCCTCCAAAGTTTTGAGGACTTTTTGGATGCAGGCCTGCATAACCGCTTTGGGTTCTGGGCAAAAGCGTTGATGCAAACGGTGGGCCAAAAGGGCGCTAACCGAAACGGCACGGTGCCCCATGAGGCGGCTTAGACCATAAAGCCCCGCCGTTTCCATTTCAAGATGGGTGATGCCTTGGAGGCGACCGCCAAACACCGTGCGGAAAGCCGCGGCTTTGGAAAGCAGATCGGGGTAAGCACTCCACCCGTGGAGGTTGCGGCCTTGGGGCCCGTAGAACCCTGCGCAAGTCCAATTGATTCCGGAAGGAAGTCCGGCGTTATGCATCCTTTGGAGCCACTCGGGGTCGGCCGATACCGCGCTGGGTTGGGCTGGTGGGTGGGGGCCATAAAGGGCATCGGCCGCTGCCTGGCCCAGGGCTTGTTCATCCTCCTGAATAGGAACCCGGTAATGGGCTAGCAGACCGTCAAAGGACAAGGCAGCCGAACTGACCATGACTTGGCCTTCTTCGATGCCTTCTTGGAGGCAGCCCGCCGTACCAATCCGAACGAGGGTCAAGGGTCGGACCCGTTCCAAGGGACGCCCGTTGGTCCAATCCAGGCGTCTGAGGGCGTCCAACTCATGCATAACAATGTCCACATTGTCGGTACCTATGCCAGTGCTGCAGACCGTGAGCCTTTGGGAGCCCATCCAGCCGGTTTGGGTCACAAATTCTCGGCGCGAGCGCTCCAATTCAACCCGGTCCCAATGCATCGTCACTTCTTGAACCCGGTCCGGGTCACCGACCAGCAGGATGCGGTCCGCTATATCGTCCGGATGAAGCCCCAGGTGGTACACCGAGCCATCCTCGTTCCGTATGAGTTCGGTCGCCGAAGGGAAGAAATTTGGGTTCATTTTTTTTGTGTGGGGTGGGGGAGGGTTGGATGGATTTTGCGGTCAAAGAAATGTTAGGATTGCTCGGATTGTTGAAGGGCCAAACGGGCTCTTTGGGTAACAAGGTTCAGATCTTGGGATCGCATGCAATCAAAATGACCTCGCGGACATTGGGGGTGCCCCAGTTTGCTGCAAGGCCTGCAGGGTGTAGCCGTTTCAAAATATTCAGGTCCCGCAGAAGGCAGGTTCTTCAAGCCCGCATTCGGAGCTTGGCTACCTGTCGACGCGTTGCCCACCAATCGACCATCTTCCCATCGGAGAGCAGTGGGCGCGGGTTGAGCCAGCCAAGGATGCATGCCGAATTCCGGCAAGGTATTGCCCCAGACCACCAAGGTTTTGATGCCCAAGGCCGATGCGATATGCATCAAGCCGGTGTCCGGGGTGAGCAGGCAAGCGCATTGGGACAAGGCCCAGGCTGATTCCTGGAGGCCCCATTCACCGCAGCGGTGGGCCAGGTCCGATCGCCCGGACTGGGCCTGAAGTCGCTCGGCTCGCTCCCGGTCTGTAGGCCCGCCCATCAACAAGAGGGGACCGGGCAGGCTACGGCAAAGCGAAAGAAGTTGATCTTCGGTCAGGCATTTGGTGGCGTGTTGGGCGCCCAAGGCCAAGGCCATGATCGGACGCCCCGTTTCCCAGCCCATGCGTTCGTGCAAAGAAGGTCCGGGCCTGGGGGTCAAGGGGAGTTCCAGACCCTTGCCATCATCGGGTATGCCCCAAGGAGCCAGCATTTTTTGGTATTTCTGGACGGTATGGATGATGGATTGGGGTCGCTTTTTGGTTTGGACCATCCACCACTTGCCCAGGTTGTTTTTGGAAAGGGCTAACCTGGGAAGATGCTGCCCCCGGAGCCGCATCCGCACATACCAGCGCAAGGTGCGCCAATTGTTATGGAGATCAATCCAGGCGTCAAAGGACTGTTGGGCGAGTTCATCGAGCAAAGCGGATTCGTTGCCGTCCCATCGATGAATTGCATGGAGGCGGTGGTTGGCTTCCAGCAAGGGTTCCATCCCTTTTTTGGTAACAAAATGCAAACGCACCAAGGGGAATTCCTGCTGCAACCAACGAATGACCGGGGTGCAAAGCACCACATCGCCGATGGAGCTTAGCCGAAGCAGGCAAATCGAGCCGCCGCTGGTTCGAAGGCGATGAAGGAGTTGGTCTGTCTCCGTCAACGGCTTAGGGCAACGGTTGTGGAACGAATTCCAAGCGCGCTTGAATGCCGCGGTTTTGGATCCAGGGCCGCACGTGTTGATAAGGACGGTACAAAGGCCCCCACTCACTGCGACTTTGGTAATCCGTGTAGGCCCCCGATAGTTGTCCGATGAATTCCTCGAACGGATCCTTGGCTTCGGGCAATTCCCTCAGTCGGTAGGAGGACAATTTGGCCATACGGGCCGCACAGGCCACGGCGTCGTTGAGACCCCCCATTCGATCCACCAAGCCAAGGGCCAAGGCTTGTCGACCGGTATAAACCCGCCCCTGAGCCAAGCTGTGGACCGAATCGGGGCTGAGCCCCCGTCCCTTGGATACCACCGATACAAAGTCTTGGTAGACTTGATTCACCCCTTCTTGGATGAGGGCCCTTTCATCGGGACGCATGCGGCGGGACAGGCTCATGATGTCGGCGTAGGGCCCGGTGGTCACCCGGTCAACGGTAATTCCCAATTTGTTTTTCATAAAATCGCCCACATAGGGCACCAGGCCAAAGACCCCGATGGAACCTGTAATGGTGTTGGGCGAAGCAAAAATGCTATCGGCCGCGGCCGCGATATAATAACCACCCGATGCAGCAACTCCACCCATGGACACCACCAAAGGGATGCCGGCTTGGCGAATCAATTGCGTCTCACGCCAAATGATATCCGATGCCAAGGCCGATCCTCCGGGAGAATTAACACGCAGAACCACCGCTTTGGTTTTCTTGTCGAGGCGGGCTTTGCGAAGGGCTTCGCTGAGGCGGTCACCACCCATTTGTCCATCAGCGCCCTCGCCGCTCACGATATCACCTTCGGCGTAAACGATGGCAATTTTGTCTTTGGTTTCTTTGGTGGCAGGGGCGGCGCCTGGCAGGGTTTTTTGCTTCTTTTCGTCCAAACTGCTGAAGTATTCAGCGGCCGTTACCAAGCGCAATTTGTCAATGGATTTGGCCTTGGTCTTTCGTTGCATCCATGACAAGACCTGATCCCGGTACAGCAAGCTGTCCACAAGACCCGCTTTCACCGCCGAAGCAGCATTGCGCACCACAGCTGCGTCTGCCAACCGCCGCAAAGTATCCGGATGCAAGGCCCTGTTCTTGCCAAGGTGATTGAGCATTTCTGCATAAACTCCTTGGATCAAAGCGTTTTGTTGGAATCGGTTTTCTTCGGAAAGGTTTTCGCGCACCAACATTTCACCGGCGCCTTTGAATTTGCCTACCCGTATCAATTCGATTTCCATATCCAATTTCTCGAACATGCCTTTGAGAAAAACCGGCTCGGTTGCCAGACCGTTGAGCATGGCGATGCCGGTGGGGACCATGCAAAGGGGCTTGGCCATGGAAGCCAATAGCAACGTACCCTGGGTATAGGATTCGGAGTGTGCAATGATCCATTTGCCACTGCGCTTGAAGCGTTCAAGACCTTCGCGGACCTGATCGCGCTGAGTCATGTCCCCTTGCACATCACTGAGATCCAAAAAGACTCCTTGAATCTTGGGGTCCTTGGCCGAATGATGGAGGACCACCAAAAGTTCTTGAACCGAAAGGCCTTGGTTGGAGCGGAGGTTCACCCAGTCGATATTGGTCAAAGGGTTATCGTTGCTGCGTTCAACCAGGGGCTGATCAAGGCGAAGATGTAGGATGGACCCTGATTCTACATCAAACGAAGCTTCGCTCCCACCGGATGCGGCAACACCGGCAATGATCACCACCACGATGAGTAGGCCCAAAAGTTGAAAAAGGAGGAGGCCCAGCATGGTGGCTAACACGGTTCTAAAAAATGATTTCATGGATACGAGTTAAAAAAGAAGGTTGAAGAAGTGCGAAAAGAAGGGGTGGTTATTTATTTAGGGCTCGGATTCTATGATCTAGATACAGCGAGCTAACTCAAATAAGTACGACCAAGTCAAAGGTAAACGATAACATGCATCGCAAAGCAATGATTGGTCTGGGTAGTAACCTGGGCGACCGATACGACAACCTCCAAAAGGCCATCCAATGGCTCGAGAATGTGGTTGGTCCACCCTTGGCTGCCTCTGCTGTTTGGGAGTCGGAACCCTGGGGTTACGCCAGTGCCCATCCCTACTTGAACATGGTTGTTATCCTTCAAACCGACTTGGAACCAGGAGCCCTTTTGCGGGTTCTCCTGGGGATTGAACGCCGATTGGGAAGGAATCGTCAGGACGAAGAGGGGACGGCGGATCGTCCCATTGATTTGGACCTCTTGGGGATGGAAGACCTGGTTTTTTCCGAAGCAGGTCCGGAAGGCTTGGTTTTACCACATCCCCGTATGCATCTGAGGCGCTTTGTGTTGGAGCCCCTGAACGAGGTTTGGCCACGATGGGTTCATCCTGTCCTGGGTCAGACCGTGCAGGACATGCTCATTCAATGCGAGGATTCGAAAGGGCCGGTTCGGGTGGAGCGCATCCCCGGTGGAATGGAAACCCTGGCCTAAGCCAGCAGGCATGGCAACAGGTCCCCAACGGAAGTACATCGTCATTGAAGGCAATATCGGGGCTGGCAAAACCACCCTGGCCTCCCGGCTTGCCGCGGATTGGGGCATGCCCTTGCTCCTTGAGAAATTTTTGGACAATCCCTTTCTGCCCCTTTTTTACCAAAACCCTGACCGCTACGCATTTTCAACCGAAACCGCCTTTTTGGCCGAGCGATATCGGCAGATGCACGAAGAAATGGAGGCGTTGGATTGGAAGACCCATGGCCTGGTCGCCGATTATACTTTTTACAAAAGCTTGGTCTTTGCATCCAAGACCCTGCCCCCCCAAGAAGCCATTCTTTTCCGGGATTTGTTTGGCATCGTGAACAGGCAGTTGCCCCAGCCGCAGCTCCTGGTCTATTTGAGCAGCCCATCGGCCCGTTTGATGAGCAATATCCGGTACCGCGGTCGGGATTTTGAACAAAGCATTACACCGGAATACCTGGCCGGTGTAGAAAGTTCCTACCGGGATTTTTTGGCCCAAGCCGGGGGACTTCGTTGCCTATGGGTTCATTGGGAGGAGGGGGTGGACTTGCAGGCTGACGAAGGCCTGTACCAGCGATTCAGGGACTTTTTGGGCGGAGATTTTCGGTACGGTTTAACCTCCGTGAATTTGGCGGATCTATAAAAAGGAACCGCCCCAAGTTCCCTTTCTTGGGCTTTATTTTGGGCCATGTTTAAACGCCGACCTTTTTGGGGTCCTGGAACAACGTTGCGCTCTCGTTGGGGGCTCTTCGCCGTCCTTTGTCTTTGTTTGGCAGGTTTGGGGGAAGGGTTTGCCCAGGGCACGGGTTCCTTGGGAGGGCTGGTGACCGATGGGGATGACAAACTTCCTTTGATTGGGGTGAATGTGGTCATCAAAGGCAGCAGCCTCGGAAGCTCTTCCAACCTGGACGGGCGATACCTTCTTTCCAAAATTCCAGTCGGAACCTACCAAGTGGAAGTGACCTACCTAGGTTACGAAAAAAAGATTTTTACGGGTATACGAATCCGTCCCAACCAAACAGAAACCCTCAACATCGTCTTGCGGCGATCGGCGGTGACCATGGATCAAGAGGTGGTCGTGGTGGGGGATAAGCCCCTCATTGATTTGGAGCAGACCCGTACCGAGCAGCGCATTGGTCTGGAAAGCATTGAAGCGGCCCCATCGCGTTCGGTTCAATCGGTGTTAAACACCCAGGCAGGGGTCATGCTGAACCCCGAAGGCCTCAGCATTCGCGGAGGTCGGACCTACGAAACAGCGTTTGTAATCGACGGGGTTTCGGCCACCGACCCCTTGGCCGGTACGGGTTTTGGGATTGACCTGGGGACCAACTCCATTGACAAAATGGAAATTGCCACCGGCGGTGGGGATGTGGCACAGGGCGATGGCTCGGCGGGAATCGTCCGAACACGCACCCGCTCCGGCGGGGATCGATGGGCCTATTCCTTGACCGCTCGTTCGGATCAATGGGGGCTCAACAACCACTGGAATTCGGTGTGGAACAACCAGGTTTACGAGGCCACCCTGGGCGGCACGGTGCGGGGTCTTTTCAAACAACCCCTCCGCGTTTTTACCTCGTTCAAAGGGACGTTTGACGACCAATATTTTCGGACCCCGGCCCAACAAGTCAAATCGTCGCTGTACCCAACCACCGGTCTGTCACCGATGCAGGACAATCGCTGGGCGGGCATGCTCAAGTTGGATTACGCTTTTCATCCCGGCCTGCGTTTGAGCGGAACGTACCTCCGCTCCCTTACCATCAACCAGGATGTGAACATGCTCCGGATTATCGGCAACGATGCTCCGTTCCTGCCCGGTTACCAGTTTGAATTTGCCCTGCAACCGGACAACGCCCTGACCTATACCCACGATACCAACCTCGAAAGTCTGCAGCTTAATCACACGACTTCCAAGCGCTTTTCTTACACCGTCAATGCATCCCGCCTCTATGTCCGCCTAAGGGCCGATGCCAACGGACGGGATTGGCGCCCGGACGAAGTGGATTCGGAGTTTGATCCCAATTCCATTGTTACGTTTCCGGTGACCTATTTTAACCCCGGGGATTCCCAAGTCTTCGTAAACCCCGGACCGGGTCTCTACAACAACGGGGGTATCGGGACCCTTTGGCACGATCACTACGTTTTGGAATACACCGTCAAGGCAAGCGGAAATTATTACTACAACTCGCGGGGGGATCGTTTGATTTTTGGGGGGGAATTCAAAGACCAGGATTTGCAATGGGTGGACATTATTCGCCCTTGGATAGGGGCCCCTATTCCATTGGCCGACGGAACCTTTTCCCAAAGTTTTCGATTGGGTGATTACAGCGATGTTTGGAGGGTTCAGCCCAAAAGAGGGGCCTTTTTTGTTTCCAACAAACTCAAATACCTGGGTTTGGTCGCCGAAGCTGGACTGCGCTTGGAATATTGGATGCCAGGGGCCTTTGTTGACAACGCCGTAGGGGACGCCCGCTCTCCGATTCGGGACGAAATCCGGGCCGATTACCTTCGTAATACGTTTAATGTTATGGGCCTGCGGACCAAGGCTCGCCTGCTGCCCAAGCTATCCGCTTCTTTTCCTATCCGCGAAAACCAGGTCCTTTACTTTAATTACAACCATGCCATGGTCATGCCGCATCCCAGCTGGATGTACCAGGGCCTCAATCCTTTGTACCAAGATCGTTCGGTCCTGGCCCGGGTTGGCAATCCGGATCTCAACCCCGAAATGGATATTTCCTACGAGCTGGGCCTGAGAACCCAATTGACGCCCAACGATGCCCTGACTGTAACGGCCTATTGGAAAGACAAATACGATTTTATCACCGCCGCCTCGACCCAGATTCGGGATTTTACCGGCCGGGAGGTTACAAGGACCCTGCGCATTAATTCGGATTACGCTCGGATCCGAGGTTTGGAATTGGGTTATTTCAAGCGTGTTGGGAATTGGTTCCAGTCCCAGCTTTCGGTTGCCTACATGGTCGCCCGGGGTCAGAGTTCATCGGCCAGCGAGGCCTTGACCTCCATTCTTAACACCGGCAATCGCCAGGACACCAAAGAAACCTTTTTGGCCTGGGATGCCCCGTACGATATCAAAGGGAATGTGATTTTGACATTGGACCGCAAACGGGGCTTGTGGGGTTTTTCGTTTCTAAACCGATGGTCCTTGTATCTGGAAGGGGTCCTGCGTTCCGGTCGCCGCTATACCCCGTTCACCTTCCAGGGCGTGGAGCCGGTTTCGGGTCGCCCCATTTACGAGCGAGATCCCCGACCGGAGGCCTTGTGGTCCGCCTTGGGCGAGGGGCAACGCTGGATGGATTTTTCGTTGCGGAAGTGGTGGAACCAAGGGGATTTTCGTTGGGAATTCTCCCTTCAGGTTACCAATGTTATGAATCGTTTCAACGCTATTATTCCCAACCCGGTGACCGGAAGAGCCTGGGAGTCCGGCGATCCGGTCCCATCCAGTTGGCGTGACCCGGCGTTTTTGGATCCACGCGATGCGCGCTCTCGCGGTTTACCTCCCGATAACCCGGCCCGCTACATGGCGCCGCGGCATTTTATGGTGGGAATAGCTCTCAAGTACCGTTGAGTTTCTGGCGTAGCGACTACCGAGCCTTGGGCTTGGCGCTGACCTCTGGACCCCTGGGCGTCGATCATCCCTTGCCCCCTTGGACTGGGATGAAGATGGCCTGTCTCAACGAGGCCTTGTTGGAGGAATGGGGAATGGCTTCGGAAATTTCGGATGTACGCGATGTTGAACGATGGATGAACCAGGCTCCGCATCCGTTTGCAATGGCCTATGCGGGTCATCAATACGGTCATTTTACGATGTTAGGGGATGGCAGGGCCCTGCTCGTGGGGGAATGGCAAAATGCCTCCAATCAATCGTACGATGTCCACATGAAGGGCAGCGGTCCTACCCCATTTGCGCGAAGGGGTGATGGTCATGCCACCCTGCACTCTATGTTACGGGAATTCTTGATTAGCGAGGCTTTGCACGGTTTGGGTGTGCCGACCACGCGTTCCTTGATGGTTTTGGAAACGCCCACCAAGGTCTGGAGGAATACGGACCAACGAGGGGGCCTTCTGGTCCGTGTGGCCCCGCATCACCTTCGTGTTGGGACTCTGGAGTATGCAATTCGTGCGTTGGAACCGGCTGAATATGCCCGTTATGCAGGGGCAGTCCTGCAAAGAACCACCCAATGGTGGGCGAAGGAGGGCGCCTTGGGACGGGAACATAGTCTTTACACGCCAGGACCCTTGGAAGCAGAGGCTGTAGGAGCCTTTTTTGAGGAGTGGTCGTCGCGGCAGGCAGCGCTTCTGGCGGATTGGATGCGCGTTGGCTTTGTCCACGGCGTTCTCAACACCGATAACATTAGTTTGCTGGGGATCACGATGGATTTGGGTCCCTGTGCCTTTGTCAATGCCTATGATTTGAATCGCAGCTTCAGCTCCATCGATGCCCAGGGGCGTTACGCCTTCGGAAACCAAGGAAAGGTGATGGAATGGAATGCAAGTGTTCTCCTATCCTGCCTTTTGCCCTTGCTGGACCCAGAGGGGAATACCACCAGGGCCATGCAGGTGGCCAGAGGCTTGCTCGAGGCCTTTTCTACAAAATGCCAAGAGGCCCAGCAACAAATGATTGCGCGAAAGTTGGGGTTCGATCCGATCAACGTCCGTTCTAACAAGCGATTGCTTGGGTTGGTGGAATCATGGCAATCCTGGATGGCAGCCACCCAGCCTGATTATGCCTTGGCTTATTTGGATTTGGAAACCCTGTTGGCTCCATCCATGGATGGAGCGCCCATGGCCCCCCATGGTCCTAAAAAACTCCCTTCCGAGTCGTGGTTGTCTGCTTGGTTGAACGCGGTTGGGGAAGCCGAAGGCGGTCCTTTGGCAGCCTTGCAAAGGATGCAAGAAAACAACCCGGCCGTTTTGCCACGAAATCATTTGGTAGAGCAGGCCTTGGACGAATGGGTGCTGAGTGGGCGCACCGAATTATGGGATGAAATCAGGCTTGCTTTTCGTCGTCCCTACCAGCGTCTCGAAAGCCATCGTTCCTTGAATCAACCACCCAAGGAGGGGGATGCCGGGTATACCACTTTTTGTGGAACCTAAGGGGTCCAGGACGGCCCCTCTTTACACAGTCGCCCGTCGGGCCGCTTCCCAAAACAGGATCCCGGCGCAGACCGAAACATTGAGGCTGTGTTTGCAGCC